>Ga0065711_1029475_pt1 | contig 36063 bp, 19 predicted proteins | sample Hoacrofraction12_FD_59098 | JGI IMG/M metagenome (GOLD analysis project Ga0065711, IMG submission 59098) | Hoatzin crop microbial communities from Cojedes, Venezuela - Epithelial fraction 12 v2 (version 2) | ecosystem: Host-associated > Birds > Digestive system > Esophagus > Crop | place...
AAGAAAAGAAAAGAAAAGAAAAGAAAAGAAAAGAAAAGAAAAGAAAAGAAAAGAAAAGAAAAGAAAAGAAAAGAAAAGAAAAGAAAAGAAAAGAAAAGAAAAGAAAAGAAAAGAAAAGAAAAGAAAGCAATCTGAATGGAGAAATAGAACTGAAAGGGTTTCAGAAGATACAGAAGTATCTTTGGTTCTGATGACAGGTGGTGCTAGTCTGTTTGGTGTTTTACTGATTCCAGGAATGACTGATTTGCAGCTGATAAGCCAATCTTGCGGTTGGGTTGGGGGTTCCAAATTGTGTTTACACTGTGTTTTACCAGATGCTAAAAAAGTTCTCTAACGGGAAATTTGGTCAGCATTGAGTGCAAAGCATGTGACAGAAAACTCCTGATAGGTATAAATGTTACAAATCACCATTCAAAAGGATGTACCTGGTCCGCAGTAAGACTTACTGGTGATTGTCATTCACATTTACAAGAATCTCAGAGAAGACGGCTAAAGCCCTGGATCATGTTGGGCAAAGGCTCTATGTCGCACAGCACTGTTCAGAAATGAGGCAGCAGACGGAGAAAATCTCAGATGTGGTTGATACTACAATATCCAAAACACAGAAGAAAAGAGACTTGGTGCAGGAAGAAGTGACGAATTCAAAGCTGACGTTACAAAAAACAACATATGGATCTTCATATGCTATTGCAAACACCATAAACTCAGGCATGGGCTGGCATTTGGAAAAATTTTAATATAGTTTGATTATTGTTGTTGTTTTTGGCTAGGGAGTTGTTTGAGAGCCTCTTCCAGGAGCCAGCTGGGACTGGTTACTGCAGAGCAGTATACATTCAGTAGGGCAGAGCAGCTAGACCCAAAACACTTGTGGAGCAGACCTCTGCCAGGCTCCCTGGCTTAGAGAGGCTGATGGATTTCCTGTGGCAGAAATCACAGAAGGATTCTCAGTCTGAAAATGCTGTATCTTGACTGGACAGTGTTTGGATTTCTTCACACACTGCCATTCTCACCTTCAATAAATCATTCGAAGGAGCTGTTTTAAGACCAGACAGCGGGTTTGTGTTGATGCAGTCCGTGGATGGCTTTTCTGCTGGTGTTGTCAACAAGCTTTTCAAATAGCATCAATTTAGGTAGGGGGGCCTGTGATGTCAAAAGATAATTCTTGATTACAATTTTGATGACAATCATGACTTTTTAGCTTCTAATGTGCTTTTATTTAAAATTAACTCTTAAACTTTCCTGAGCTTGCTAAAATAAAAAATGCTCTAGATTTGCACAGTCTTGAAAATCTCCAACACTGTAACGCATGCTAAACATATAATTCATCCAGTGATATCAATAGGAGTATTCTTATGCTAGACACATACACATCTGCAAGGTCAAGACCTTATTCTGTACTGTCATAACTATGGAACAACACATAGGTGGATGGTGGGGCTGACTTCACTAGTAAGATGAAAAATTTATTCCTTTGAGGGGTCAGGTTCAAAAAGTAATAAAAAATTCAGTTCATTTTCTTTCCTGGGTCAGCAAAACCTGGCTGAACCTGGGCTTTCTGTTCAAGATTGATGGCATTTTCTTCTTTGAAATGACAGAAATATCAGAAAAAAGCCAATGCTTTCTGTTGTAAAGTAGTAATGGTCATGATGAGATTAACATATTCATCAGATTAGTATTACCTCTTTTACTTTCTGACCCACGTGAAATAATCACCACCTCTCTCCATGGTCATGTCCTACCATCACTCCTTGGCTGCCTGCAACTTTTTCTCTCAGGTCTCACTGTTCAACAGTCAAGTTAAACGCAGAGTGTTGATCTCTATTTGTGTCTAGCTCTGCAAAATGCTTCTGCTGTTTCAGACCTGGTCAAGTATTTGTGTGCCTGAAAGCTTGTTTATTTTGTCAGTGATGTAAATTGACCTAATAAAGAGACTGCCTGTCTTTGCAAATTTTGTCTTTCCAACAAGACAGCATCTTTAACCAATTCATCTGAACTGTTCTGAATTTCATGATGTATTCCAAACTTATATATACGTATGACAAAAAAATCTAGGCTGAATTTTATAGGGTTATTACAGGGTGACTTTTTCCTACCATGCTGAATTATTGATGTTCAGAAGTATCTGTGTGCAATATATCTTCTCTGACTTTAAGAGCTGTAAATTATTTTGGTCAGTTAGATTTCTGTTTCAGGATGTTACATTAATGTTGGGAAGCAAAATTCTTTGTTAAGAGAATTACTGACCCAAACCCAAGACACTAAATGAAATATGATTTGATAAAACTGACATCTTGCTAACATTACCCTGTCCCTTAACACAACCTTCAGTAAATCAGAGCTGCAACACTAAAATGCTCTAGTCTTTTACTATCTGTTCACTAGCTAAAACAGAAAACCACAGCATCTTCTAAAGAAACCTGATTTTCTTTGGTCCCATTTTCCTGCAGAAAGTTTCTCTGGCATGTTTTCCTTGTCACATTTGTAACTACAGTATTCTAGCTCTTTCAAGCTCTGCGAAATGAAGCAGATATCAAGAAGTCAACTATCTATGTCTCCTTCATATACACAGTCTGTGAGAGGACTCCTGTTGACTTCCTACATTGTCCATGGGGAAGCAGTTATATTTTACCTTGTTTAGTGAAGGTACGGACATGTCTTAGATAATGAACACAACAAGTGCAGAGGGAAATATTAACAAAAAATACCCGAAATATTCACATAAACTGTCATTTGAGCTTCTGTAACACGCAGATGTAACTGCTACAGATAATAGAAATACCTGTCATTTTAGCTGTCAATGCACCTTGGCAATTTCACCCAGTTGCCCTTTGGGTGCCCCTTTTGCTTTTGTTCTTTGGCTGGTCTTGCCTTGCTACTTTTCATAGGCAAAGTTAATGGCCACGATCATTCCTTTCTACTTACTTCACAAATTCATTCTGACTCAACTTTTTCTCTGACTCACAGTCTGTTTCTATTTCCATAATCATGAGTGCATGTGAAACATCCTGGGCTAATGTGAAATGGCATAGACATCAAAAAGTGTTATTCATACCTATGTGAGTAATGCCCACTCATGCTTTGGTACATGTGTATTGACTTGATAGCACCTTCATTTCCTGCCTCTTTCCATTTATTCAATCACTTGGTGAACCTTCTTCCACAGTAATGGGGATGATTCCTCTTTCGTTCTTATGTCAGAAAGAAACCCCCTTGACACACCAGGATTACATCTTCAGCCAACTTTTAAAAAATTATCTAGAAAAACAATTTTCAGAGTTCTGATAAACAATTAATCATCACAGGGAACCAGATAACTAATCCTTCATATAGTCTTCTGAAAGTGCAGGAGTTCCTGTTCTTAGTGAACAAAAGCTCATCAAGGAACTCAGTGTAACTTAGGAGTTAGAAGTCACATGTGCATTTTTGGCCTTTGCCAAAATCTTTCTGTAGATCATGTGTGGAAGACATCAGAGCAAAAAATGACATCGATGTCTGGAACTAATCGGTTTGCTTAGGCTGTAGATCTGGTGTATCTTGAGGCACACATTTTAGTGATAATACATGATACTGTTAAAACAAGGTCAGTAGCTGACCTGTAGGTGTTGCAACTGCTGGAAATATTGGGGCTTTATGGTGAAAAGTCTACTCTACACGAGAAATCTACTGGGTAAATTCTCTTCATGGACCTCTCATATTATCTGCTATGTAAGATGTAAAATTGCAGGGGAAAGTTTGAGTAAACTGCACAAAACTCCTGAGATATCTCCAAAATCCACAAAACAAACAGAAAGTGTTAGAGGAAGGAATATCCTTTTCTGTATTAACATCTGTGAGCAGAGGGGGCCAGGAAAGCAAAGAAAGCTACAAAATCATAACATTATCTGTTACTTTAAACATGACATTAAGGTAACAAATTGTTTGGTTTTTTTTTTACTGGAACATTATCACATATAAACACAAAAAACCCGGGAGATTTCTACTTATAACAATACTCTACTAACACTACTTTTATAGATAGATATTAATTGACAAGTGTGACCTTTTAAATACCTTCTAGGAGGTCATGGACTTGGTGACTATTGTGGAATTGCAGAGTTAACTCTTCCTGGAGCTCTTACTGGGTATCCAGAAATCATGCAAAAGCTCTAATTCAATTGCTTGATGTTTAATGAAGAATATTGGTAAAATATGCTGTGTAATCAACAGTGTTGATACACACAAATTAACTTGTTCATGTGCAGTAGCTCAGGTTCTTACCACACATGACATCCAGGTGGGAACAAAGAAATCCTGGCATGACTAAAAGATCTGATGTTCAGCCTGTCTTGAAAATCTCTCTCTATCTCTCCAAAACTTCTGATACAGAGGGATGTAAACATTAAAATGTAATTTTAAATACTCAGTTAGTCAGCATCTAACTGGGTATTTAAAATTAGCATGGAGGAAAATCTGGAGTTGGGTAGCATAAGAAGTGAAGAGGGTTTATTATTTCAGTCTTTTTGTGCTGTTTTATGTTGCCAGGGACAAATACATCATACGTTCTGAAGAGGCTTCCCTGTAGTCACTGCAGCGTCATACTGAGCACAGACTCCAGAAGCCTTGTTTGTAGGAGGGTTGAGTCCATCTGGACATGTTGGAGGTGACACATCTGGTAAATGGGTGTGATGCTCTGGTTTTCCAGATCCAAGTGGGTGGATCATAGGGTGTCACCCTTGGGTATAGTGGTGGAGGTGAGGGAAGGAAGCTCCAAAAGAATGCGAATGGGCCAGGATGAAACCTCATTCCTTCATTAAAATGTTGAAAAATTGACATCACAATGCAAATATTATAGCAAGATATGATTTTGGCTCGGTTATTTCCATCCTGCCTTGTTTTATTGAAAAAATTTTATTTTCTGGAAGTCTTGGGCTTCTGTTTTTGTTTTTGATTTTTTTTAACTACTGTTTTTGTTATTAACAGTAATTACCATCCACTGCAGTAGAGTATTTTGTCTTGCTCAAAATTAATACTAAGCAAGAGATGATCAGACTTTTCTCTCTCTCAAGATTTTCCTAGTGGCACACCCCTTCCAGTCTGCCATTTGCCAAACTCACTTTCTTTTACAACAGCTGCACAATCTGTACAGACAGAAACTTCTGGTTTAGAGGCTGCCGTTCTTTAAGCTGGCCATGCATTGGTAACTCACAGCAGCTTGCTTTTTCAGAAAATGCTTTAAATAACAGGCATCAGTGAACATAGATACAATTAGTGCTGCAGTATAGTGGGCACCCTACCACACTTCTGAGTAATTTTCTGGACTACCTGAACAACCTGGAGATCAAAGTTTAAAGCTTGCTGGTTTTTTATGCAGGATACTATATTTTGTAGGACAACAACATGAGATGCGAGATGCTTATGCTGGTAACGGAAGATGTACTAAGCACTTGAGTATTTGAAGTATCTTCTGACTCACTGAAACTTGTACAGTCTCTGTGGACCTCCTAATCCATTCAGTAAAAAGAGCAGAGGTTATAGATACCTGGATATTTAAACTGAATTCAAATACTTCATCTGGCTTCAGTAACATTTCTTGCATTTCTCACTCTGGAGTTTCAATTTTCTTCTTGTGAAGTCATCTTCCTGGAAAAAACACCCAAACCAACAAGAAAACCCAACTGTGAGAGCTAGGTTAAACAGATTCTCCTAATTGTGTTTTTTTGCTGCATATTAAGGTTGATATTTCAGTGCACAGAGCAAAAAAATTTGGGAGGGTGACACTGTTGATGCCCGTGCATCCCCTCACGCCCTTTCCCTGGGAACCCCAGGGGCCCCAAGCCCTGGCTTCCCCAGACGTCGGTGTTCACTCCTCCACCCATGACCTCGGTGACGGTGGTCCTTGGCCTTCCTCCATGTGGCCAGCCCACGGCCCCTCCCTGCACTGCCTGGACCCTCTCGCTCACTCCCAAGGCAGCTGCTGGGCGTTCTCCAGTGCTCGGCCATCCCATGGGGCACTAACATCTCTGCTGCAGGGAGCAAAGCTGGCCATCCTACCAGGGCTATTTGCTTACACATCCCTTTCAGAGCGCAGGCGCAGGGGGATGACAGCCTTCCTGAGTGGTCTTTTTATAGCATTTAGTACAGGGTTTATACTGCTGCAATCTTCTTTTGGACTTTGGGGTGCAGGGAGCTTCAAATAATAAATGTAAACTAATGCTCTGTGCCGCATGCGGAGTGAAACCTGTCTCCAGGTAGAAGCTACGCTGAAGCGCTGGCGGTGGGAAGTGGGCTGGCTCCCGCTGTTAACCAGGGTATTGGTCATTTCCCCCTCTTTCAATATTTTCTTTAATGTTTGATAACATTAAGTAGAGTGCAGAACACACTCAAGTGGTGCCAGTGACTTTGCACAGGAGTCTGGTAGCCAGTGCCCAGAGGGACTTAATCACTGCTTTTTGCTCAGCAATGATGACCGAGTTTGAGTGACTGCATGGGCTGTAAATTTAAGCCCCAGCATCCTTTTACTGGAGCTCAGATGTCTTTATTCTTTCTGGCTTGAAGACAAACCTTCATATGGAGAAGGTCACTGACAAATTCGCTGCTTTGAAAGGGCAGAAATAATGCTGTTTGCTATAAACATGTTGTTAAACTGTGACATCAGAATTTGGGAGGATAGCGATTATAGAAGGACAGTGTGAGAAATGATCTCAGTGAATGGGTAACAGCTCAGAAAATGACCAGAAAATTTTTGTCTTAATTTAAGACAGAACTTACATGTGTGTCAGTTTTTAATGATATAAAAAAGCTGACACCGGCAGAAATTGTACATTGAAACAGAAAAAAATATTTCTGTGGAAATGCCATCAAAAATTCTTTTTGTAGTACTGAAATTCCTTAGTAAGCTGGGGATTACTAGGAAAGGTTCTTGGACATAGCTCAAGTCTTTGCAGATAGATACTATTGGTCATTAAAGAAAAACATAGCTGCTCTGAAAGAGCAGAGTGACATTTTGATTGAAAATGCCATTATATTAGAAGGTTTTGTGGCTTCCAGCCCCCTTTGCTTAGCATCCCCTGAGGGCATGCATTTAAATCTGCATTGCTTTAGAAACTACTAACATTGCATAAGGCACATTACAGCTTTCCTGCCCAAATGAGCCACTTGAAAAGCATGTTTCACATTCTGGAAACAGTCCCCTCACATTATCATTGCCTACATTTGGCAATAGATTTTGAAAGATGCTCTCTGACTATCCTGTTATGTGGGTTTCTCAAGCTCAGAGCATGTTTGTCACTAGACATCTCTGTCCCAAAGACACAGTAGCTTGCTTCTCATCATTTTACTTTTTTATGTTCCGCCATTACCACTTCCAACAAAAACATTAATCAAGTGAAGGGAGAGTGCGTTAGTCTAGGAATTCATTTACAGGTAAGCATGCTCTTCTAAGCTCTTAAATTGCTCAGTGTAGTAGACTGTCAAGATAATGTACGCATGCAAGAAATCAGAGACCTGTCACAGCGTATCTCTGATTACAGTTATAATTTCCTCATTTCAGAGAACATGTGAGATATACGTTTTACAAACTGTATGCTTATAATTCAAAACGGTCCTTTGGGCTACAGATTCCTTACTGCACAGCTCGTATAGTCCAGCAAAGCATTTGTATTCCAGCTAAACTGCTTCTGATGCCTTTTAAATTCTTCTTCCTCCCACAGAATCACAGAATCACAGAATTCCGTCTCACTTCACCTCTGCCCGTCTCACCAAAGACAGTAACCATCACATCATATATGCATGTACTCCTGTACTGTTTCCTTTGCCACACTTTGTCTTTCATAGCAGACATGCAGTCTCGGGAGACTTGCTTTTGTTGCTTTCATATTTTGAATGGCTTCAAGGGAGAGATGGCTGAAAGAAGAAGGGTCAACAAGCTAGATTCAAAATGATAAATAGACTGGTTGGTGGCATGCTGGAGCATCCAGCATTTTTTTAACATAGTGTACCTTTTCCTTCTCACTTGTGCTTCTTTATTTCAGACAGAGGCTTGCAAGGAGATTTGGTATTAATGAAGATCAGATACTGAATCTATCTGAAAAAACACAGTGTGATTGTGCTGCATCTGAAGTAAAAATGAAGCCAGAATTTTAATGCAGAGTATATTAATATTTTTGAATCTACAGAACAGCACATTTCACTTCTCAGTGCAAATGAATCAAAGTTACAGTTACTACGTAGTCTGACTGATAAAAGCATGGTCTTCTCCCTCTATTAGACTATTAAGGTCCATGGAAAGCAACTGCAAAACAATACAGAAAAGTAACGATTGCCTCCTAATCTTGATGATGATGTAGGCTTGATACAAAAATAATTGGCTTCGTGTATGCTGGAGCAGGAATAAAGAGGAAATCAATATAGAAGAATACTGAATAATTCAGCAGTAGGTTAATATTTGCCAACTAATACTTGGTGCCAAACACAGGAACTCTCATGGTAAAATGTGTATTTACAATGGAGGAAGAGAAGTATTAACCAGATGGTCTTAAAAAGGAAGACTACTGAACTGAAAAAGAAAACGGGTTGGATTGAATGAATGTGAGTGGAGGCACACACCTTCCTCAAACTGTAGTCTACAACGTAGACCTGGTATATAATTAAACATGCCCATACAAAAGAGAAGCAAAGAACCATCACCCACTCTGGAAATGTTCTTTGTGAGTACTTATTTTCAGATAAGAACACCACTGCCCCTATTCAGTTTACTCCCTGGTTTTGGTATTTGAATGCTGGAGAAGTAGAGCTGAAAAGAAATTATCCCTCATTCTGAAATAGCATTAGCCTTGGTAACACATTTGAAAGTTTTAAATTAAAATTTTCTTGTTACCCATAGAGAAAAGCCATTGATCAAAGTGTCTGGCATAATGTATTAATATTTTCAATGATCCTGTCTCAGCATTATCCACAGATCTTGCACAACAGAGTGCAGAATATTGCACAGTTTTGCTTCTCTAGTAAAGAAGCAAAAAAAGAGATGTTTCTCCCAGAATACACGGGAGTTATTTTGTCCAATCAAACATTTTCTCAAACAGTCTTTTGAAAAATGGACAGAGCATGCACAGACTCTGAAGGGTCACCATGCTTTGCCTTATTTACATTCAACAGAGAACTGAATTTCTGGAGTGAGGGGTAGTCTCCAGGGAAATTGTCTTGAAATCAGCTGTCAGACACTTACAATTTAGGTTTTGCTAGCCTACCAATACAACTAGAAAGAATTCTGAGTTCCCCTGATCATCTGACTCACACTAGTGACATAATGTGAAAGAAGTATTCTAAATTCCAAATATTTTGATTTTTCTTTGAGTTGATAAGTGATCCCTCAAGAGTCATTTCTGTTATTCATTAATGCATTGTTACCCAAACTGAACTTTCCTGTGAATATTTTTGTATTTTACAACCTTGATAGTGTCTATGCCTCACCTTGACTACTATGTTGTGACCCTGAGAGTGGTATGCCAAGGAGATGGGTTCTTTATTAATAGTAGTCAACTTTTGAAACACACTAAAAAGCCAGAAGAAAGCCAGCTGAATCCTCAGCTTGTCAGGATTTGAAATTCCGCTGGGATTGTACCTTCTCACTGACAGGCAGCTGCATTGTGTAGCCATCATTTGGAAAAGTTTCTCCAAGCTCTGCCAAATACGAGACAGTGATTTAATTTCAAAGCCAGAAACGCCAATCTCAGTGTGTAGACATTCAAACCAAAGTAATGGCACATTCCTTAGCAATCTGAGACACTAATGCTATTTCCAAGAACAATGCTGTTTACAAGAATATATAACACATAATTTGAGAAACTGAACCTGGATTTGAGAAACTGTAGGTAACCTCTCCATGTAGGTAGTGAGAATCAATTCAATTATCTCCCCCAGCACTGGCTTATCTCTCTCAACCATTGCCTCTGCCTTTGCTTATTAAATTTCCTGCAGGGCTGTTGACTGCAGGAGGTGGGAAAGCTGTAGCACTTTCTTCCTGAAGGCCTCCTTTGCAGCCGCTCCTGGCACCTTGTCTTTCCTCAAATGCTTTATATATGAACTGAGCAGAAGGGATGAAAACGAAAGAGGTACTGTATTTGTTGCTGGGTAATTGCTTGCTTTCCTTAACCATCCCAGACTAGAAGTCATCTGGAGGGATGAGTGATTGTGTCCATGCAGGGCTTGGTTTAGGACAGAAGGAGAGCTAGGAAGACGGAAGATAAAGGAGTATGAGCTAAGCAAATCAGTGTCCTACTCACGAGCATTGTGTAAGAGGGCAGAATTTACCACATCTCTCACTTAAAGGAAATGATTACGTAGTAGCAAATTTGAGGGCCAGAAGAAACAAACAGAAAACACAGTAAACAAAAGCAGAGAATGTGTTCTCAGCCATGTCTTACTTGTACTGGCATGCACATACATATAGTAAACATGTTGATATGTATTGCAAATACAACCCCGTTACTGTGGAAGGAGATAGCAGGAAAAAAATCAGTTAAAAAGATCAAACTCCATGAAAGACAGAGCTAAAACCACTCCTACAGTGTAACTGTAAAGGTGTAACAGTAGATAAGAGTATAAATATTCCATAGCTCTCTTCAAAGAAATGAAGGAGGAAGCATGTGTAAAAATAACCAAAGCAGCCAATATTGCACAGCCACAGTGTCTGAGTTTCTCTTTTTTAACATGTATCTAACTTGCAAAGCAGCAGCGTCTCTTCCTTCCCTGCACAACAGGCTGCTTCCAGATGGGTGACTTGTGTAACGCTGCACGAGACACCAAGTTGAGGTCCCAGACTTGCAGAGGAAATACAAGAATAAACTGAGACCAGGAGAGGAGAGGAAGTGTGAGGGGAGCCAAGAACATCCGCTCTCTTGCTAAGATCCTTGGCCCCTCATTGCTTCCTGACCCTTATTACAACTGATAGGGCCAAAAGATGGGAAAGTATGATGGACTCCATCGAAATCACACACTTCTAACTGCTTAAGCAAATTTTCTTTTCCTCCTATGCTAATAACATTATAATAGTGCAACTCTTCTACAACATAAGCTATCCTTCCTGGTATTGTTTTAGTTCAGCCTGTTTCTTCTTATTTTCTTTCCGTTTATTCCTGCCCTTTTGCGTCCTTCACAGTTTCACTTCTCTGTTCTTCCTCCCTCCTTTCCCTGACACCTTTGTCCTTGATGTATGACTCCGCAGTCTCCCCTCTGTTTCTGTCTCCTACTCCTTTGTCTCTGTTGGAAGCTTTTCGATACAAGGAGGGAAGGATGAAAGGATGTTGTTGTGAATGCACCTTCATGTCCTCCTTTTTCTCCACTGGGTGCAATGACACTTTTTACGCAGAGCTGCTCAACTGTGGTAGTTTTGATGCCTCCTCATTGTTTATTCAAGGAGGCAATAACTCGTGCGGCTCCGTGCCGGCACTGTGGTAGCTGACTAAAATACTGACTAAATACTGACAAAAAAGTCGTGCAGTCTGAGTCTGAAGCAACTTCTGAATCATCTGCCCTCTTGGCTATGCTCCTGCATCACTGCTTTCAATAGGAAGAACGGTACTTTAATGCCTGTGATGGGAAGTCAGGGAACCCCTACAGGGCAATGATTTCCTTCAGTCTCCAGTTTCTTGCTGACACTTCTTAATATGTTCCCAACAAGCATAACTGGAACACACAACTTTTACACTGGGGGAGACAAGAAAATACATTTTCTGCATCTTGAATCTGTCATTTGAGCTCTATCCCATCTGTCAATGTCTCTTTGGTGTGCAGATATGAGAGTTTGAAATTTCCTTGATCTAAAACAATTATTATATCCACTCTCTTAGCTATAGTAATAGAAATTCCTATTTGCTGATACACATATTTAACTGATTATGTTGAGGCCTCCTCTAGCAGTATTTATAGTATCCATGCTTTCCAAGACCTCATCCTCCATCCTATGAGCATGTCTCAGATTCCACGCTCAACGCTTGCGACTGTATTAAAACATATGCTTGTTCAAACAAGTTCATCATATCAATCTATTCAATGTCGGCAGAGACATTAGTTTGTGTAACTGCTATATTGCAGCATTATTTACCACTATTTATAAGGAAATATTCATATGGCCAACACTGATTTTATGTGCTTTTTCTAGGCCTGCAAGATAATGAATCTTTGTGCCCACTGAAATAATCTACTTATCTACCGTGTGCCCCAATCAATCTAATAATCATCCTTTAATTCCCTTAACAGGACACGTTTTACCAGAATTCAAGTCACATGAAATGGAGTGTATATTCAGGTGTGAACTTCCAACATCTTTTATAATCTACAATTTGATATAAATAAAAGCCTTATCTCCCAAAGTGATCGCTCATGTACCACCAGGCTTTGTCCTGTCATCTGGCACTGTCATAACTCTGTGCCTTTGACATGAAATAGTTTTGCATTTGTGAGTTCCTAAATAGGAAGGATGAAATCTCTGGCTCAAATCCCTCTATTTAGTCTTGAGAAACTTGCTAGGATGAGGACAAGCGCTCCTCACTCGTGTAAGCAGTTCCTTTCAAATCAGTGTGACACCCAGGAAAACAGAAGCTTTCAGGAGCAGGCAATAGGCTGTGGTCAGCAGTAAGAACAGCTTTCTTATTTGTAGCACTTTTCATCCAGAAGAACTCTGAAGACAAACATGAAGGCAAAACTAAGAAAGTACAAAATAGGAACAAAGCATTGATTTAGTAGTGAAGGAGACGCCAGCCTGTGTCTAATAAATGAGGGGGAGCCCTAATTATAAATATATTTGCTTTTATTGTTGTGTTTCAGAACTTTAATGGTCATCTAATGTATTTTTTATGGGATGAATATATTTCTTTCAAAACCTCAGGAACATGTGCAACTGCTTTTAATTTCAATGGGAGTTGTAAAAGCTTATTACCATCTAGATTTGTCCTTCAAAAGCACTCACTGAAATATATCAAGAAGATAACCAGAAAGCCTGAAGTGGCTGAGACAGAGCTAGCGCCAAACCATATTTCCTTCTCTTTTTATCCTAGGAACAGTCATGAGCTGGGTCAATCATCACTTTGAATTAAACTAATTGCACACCTTCCTCAGTTTAAGTGGGCTGCAGTAGGCTCGGAGTATTACAGCATCGTGTGTCCCACTTTTGTGTCATCTGTAATGATCCTTTGCCTACACAGTGATGGGGTAGCAACAGCATTGTGGCAGCTATTTCAGCGTTAGCTTTTAACAGGCAAATGGTAACAGAATGTTTGTGCCAGCTGCACAATTTCTTTGAACCACCTTTATCCCAGTACATGAAAATAGCCCAAATTTTCAGCTCACAGACAAAGTACTAATCTATCCTGTGCCTCACATTTTAAAGACATTGCATAATTCTCTGGCACCCAGCCACAAAACACCTTCTTTGAAGAAATGCTTTGTAGAATGACGACATTCAGAAGCAGGGCTTACAGGAGTTAAAGTGACCAGCGTCCCTGGAGTCTCCTAACATTGCCCCAGCAATAAATGCTGGGATAATTATTATTTTATAGTCACGGAGAGCTTTGTAAGCTTTCTGTAATAGAAATAAAAACACAGCGCCCCTGCCCCAAGTAACTCCCTTCAATTGCAATGCCGTGAAGAAGGATGGGTAACAGACCAGAATAAAACAAGGAGATTTTGGGAGGAAGCACACACCAATTTTGACAAAGTTACACATGTACTGAGGAAGCATAAAGCCATCTTGAGAAGAACATCTAGTCACTTAGCAAGTGCCTTGCATAGCAGGGGACAGAGAGAAGAAAGATTTTTAGGAAAACTGTAAAAGCAGGATTCTTATTTTTTTCCTTTTTTCTGGCGATTTTCTTGGCTTTAAAGAAAAGTGAATCAATAAGGAAGAACATGACTGAGCAGAGCAACACATCATCTTGTCCAGGATGTTCTGAGCACGGGGCAGAGCATGGAAGAAATGGGCTGACAGGGGAGCTGCAGCTGCAGGTACGTGTGTGGGTCTTGCTGGTGTGGCAGCAAGCCTGCCTGCGGTGGGCATCTCCTGAGCTCAGGGCTTCTGGGGCAGTCAGCAACAGATGAAATGGCACAGCAGGACAAAGAGTTTGTGAGGACGTGGGGATTATTACAGTATAAGAAGGTGGAGGAAGTCATGAGACATGGTGGAGGAAGGGTACTGCAGAGGGGAGAGAAAATAAGGGTATCACAGTAGCATGTCACTGATAATGCGATATCTTCCACTAGTTGGGCATCCGGACCTAGCTGTCCACACCTGACTGTTTTTCTTCATTTACTTTTTCAGTTCTCATGGGATTTGCCTTCATTCTCTTCCTTCCCCATTGCCTTTAAGGTACTGCTGAAAAAGTGCTTTCATTCTGCACACGCTGTGAGATAAGGAAGCCTTCCTGATTTTCCTTTTTCCTGCCTAACTTGCTGCCTGCAAACCTCACCTGTAAAATTATTTCTTGGTTCTTTACCCCACTGCTTAATTTTTCCTTCATCTGTTTTTAAGTTTATCAATAATATTTTGCTGTCAAGCTCACTGAGAACAATTTTCAAGAGACAATACAGAAAATGCAGCATTTTGTTTCATCTAGTATTTATTCAATGATTCGGATTTCTGTTTGCCAGGAAGTAACTGTCTCAGAAGACTGCTGGTTAATACGTAACAGCCAAGAGATGTAAAAATAAAACAAAAGCATTTATTTGGAGTAAGTCAAATAAAAATATTAATTGTACTGAGAATAAATACCATTTCTCTTCATAAAGCAATTTTAGCGGCGTTTTAAACTTTACATCAGTCATCCCTCCTTGAAAGGTGTTACTTTATTATACATATTCCACTGCTGCTCAGTTTTCTGAGCTTGAGATCTTTGCTCTTCTTGGGTTTTTGGCATGAATTCACTGCCAGGTAGAAAGCTTCCTACTTGTTTGTCCCGTGCCTAGGGGAAAAATACAAAGATTATTTCCCGGGAGATCATAAAGAGCTGTGCAGGTAAGAAAACTGGTTTGTGCATTGTAAGGCGACTTGAATATCCTTTTCATGATGGAAATGCCAGACAGAAATAATTGCCTAAGAGTGCTGTGGTTAATGGAGGATTAGCAAGAGGCACTCTGAGCTGAACTAGCAATGACCTCTTCTCTAGGAAGGCAGAGCTGGCAAGATGTCAAAGCCCATTATCCCCACTGGTAAACCAGAAGGAGACACCAAAGCAGACAGATGCTCCCCGTAATGCCTTCTCTAAACTATGTTATTGATCTCTGTCAAAATCCTCTCCCTGCCTCTATGCCTAATCTGCATGAGGTGAAGTTGCATTGAGCAGTCCAAGGCACTTGAATTACATGGAGAGCCATATTGAGAAAAAAGCAACTTTTGGCTTTTTACCTTAGCTATAGTCATAATAAAAATCCCACAGGTCAGGCTCTGTAAGCCCAGCGGGTAGATCATGGACAGAGACAATGAAAGCAATAAATCCCTGTACGTGCAGGCAAATTTTCAAAAGCAGAGTCTGAACTGAGATGTCTCCGCTTCTGTTCAACCTGAAATTCCTATATCAGGAAAGAAGACCCTGATTTTTTGCTTCTCTGAGCACTTCAGGTTTCCATTGATCTCTCTCTCAGCTAGGAGCCAGCAGCAGTTCTGAAAATGTAGCCTGTGGTGAAATCTTGGACCTGCTGTAGTTAAAGGGAACTTTTCCAAGATTTCATCTGATGTAGCTAATTCTGAGCAGTCACGAATTAAGTGCTAAAAAGGAGATGAATGAGTTTCCTGGTGAGCAAAATGGAGAAAGCACTTAGCCACTTCTGTAAACTGTATTACAATCTGTGCAAAGCAGCATCTGGGTGATCATGAAAATGATTTCCTTTTGCCGTATCAGTGAAACCTCCAAAAACCCTAAATAAGGTTTCCTAAAACTTGTTTTATATGTCTTTACTTTCATTTAGATTTCAGTTACCTCCCTTGAAACAAAAAAGAAGTTGTAAATTTTTTTTTTTTCTTTTTTGGTGTTTACATAAATGAAAGGGGAGAATACTGAATTAGGAATCAAGGGTAGATCTGCAAGCTCTGTGCTTGTATCCTCTGTAGCTCTGCATTGGCTTGGGGCATGTTCACACCATGAAAATTTTGAATATGATTTTTGGCATGAATTCATGCGGATTAACTGTTACCTACTTTCCTTCTACATACTGCATCCACCCAGAAGTGATGGTTTTCAAGAGAAATGCTCTGCACTCTGGGCAAGATTTATAAGGTAAATCCAAAAATCCAAAGGCAGAAACCTTCCTCTCACTCCAGTTAGCATCTCTTGATCTGAGTGTGTGATTCAGAACATGTTCAGGACTGTGAGATGTATAGCAGCAGCAAAACCAGGACAGCCACTCCCCACAGCCTGCAGCTGCACCCAGCCCAGGGTTTCCCCCTGTGTCCCATTGCCACCTGCAATCTGGTCAATGTCTCATGCTTCTGTTTCTGAGCTTGGTATACGTGCTGACTGATGGGAGAGGACAACAACGCTGCTACGGCAGCTTCCCTAATGCGGGGAGTCGTGCTGCGGCACTGTCTGAAAGTTGAGCATCGCCACCAGTTGCCATGCCTTGCTGTCGGCATGAAGCCATTTGTAACACACAGGCTGGCCACTATGGCTTATGGCATGCATGATCTACTGAACGGGCTAAACCCCACACTGTTGAAATGGCCATCTAATGATAGAAATTATTTATCATATATATTATATACTATATCATATATACTATACATATTATATATACATTATATTATATACTATATAGATTATATATATGTATTATAAAATATACACAATGCCAGAATTCAAGTTTATAAGTACAAGCTAGTTAACTTCCTAAGACAAAAAATAATTAGGGGGGAAGAAGAAGCCCTATGAACCACTTCTCTGCACATCACAGAGGAATCAGTTTCAGGCAAGCATAAGAGTACTCCATTAACATTTGTGCAGATCCTAAGCAGTTACACAAGAATACAGCTCAATGAGATTTTCTGAATGAGTAGATAAATAATAGGGCTCTTGAGACACATCATTTGCATTCAATAACAACTAGAAAATTCCATAGTAAAAATGGGCGGGAGGAATCCAGGGATGGGAGCCTGCTTAGAAGACAGCATTCTGGAGGTGGTGTTTCCACAGCTGTGTCCTAATTTAAGGGTCTAATTTAAGAAGAGATTAACTATACCCCAGAAATACCTGTTTTTTTCTCCACTGACTGTAAGAAGGACCAGAGGTGAGCACTCAGCTGGGGACATCCACATTGTACCTCTGGGCACAGATGAATCTCACATTCATACTGTAACAGTCTATTATTGCAATCACCTGTCAGGTTAGCTTCTATCTCCCTATCACAGTTTCTTGTGGCTTTAGTTATCAGGCATTTGGCAGGGCTTTATGCTGAGTACTGATAGCTCCTGGGAGTATACAAGTGACTTGGCTAAGTCTCTCCCATTATTCAGGTGGAAAAATATACAGGATGTTTGTGTTAAGTGCTAGATTAACAATTAGACAATTAGATTAATGATGTTCTTTCCTTTTCACCACTGAATATTCTTAAAAAATACTTTGATGTCTTCTCACTTGGTTCAAACTTTCTTTTCAGAGAACAGCTGCGCTCCTTTGCCATGTCTGGGCCGGCATTACTCACCAGTCCCCAGCCAAGAGTTCCAAGACAAACATCACGTCCAGTGGTTTCTCTCTGGAGATGACATGGGCCTTCCACGTGAAGCTGTAGTGAAGAGGGTTAGTCTGGACCTTAGAAAGTCCAGAATAAAAGACTGTGCCTTACCATCTCCAATATACTGTCATTTCTCCTATGGTAAGCAGTAATACTCTCTATATACTATACTTTATGTATCTTATTGCTTCATTACTCTTATCTCAGATGGTATTTGATCCAAGCTAGGGTCAGAAGATTGCTTTGAAGACTAATTGGTGATAAAATAAATAATTTTTTTTAAAGACTTTTTATAGGCTGTTTTCTGAATATTTCCTTGAGAGAGGAAAAAGTATTTTTATAAGCGATGTTTTCGGAGTAGTTCAGTTGCTTAAGGGTACTCACCAGTGCACATTAATTTGCAGTAACATTTTTAAGCTTTAGAACAAGCTGCTCCCTGGATTTTTGTACCCTGGTGAATATTGTATAAAGGAAAATGAATTAAGAGATTTTAGAAGATTTTATTGTCATCCCGAGTGCAGCACTTTCCCTATATATTATTGGCTGTAAAACAGATCTCAGAGGTAACTTTACCAAGGGTCTCCAAGTTGTATTACCTACCTCAGTGGACTGTTGTGAGAACACTGCTTTTTTAGAAATGTGGCTTTTATCATTAACTTGTGGAGGGAACAGTCTAAAAGCTCTAAGTCAATGACCTGCTGTGAGGCATGACCCTTGATTGCTGTGAAGAGTGATCTGGGACTGAAAGGATGGTGAGTAAGATAGGAAAGACAAGCTGAAGTATGTATATGCATTATAATCTTGTTCTTTCTGTGGAAGACATAATGCTATAGAAACGATGCAAGGAAATGGCAAGATATTTCAAGTGAAAATGAACTTTTCCAAGGAAGACCAGTCCTGTCAAAACTTTCTGACAGTAACTGTGGTGGCATTACAGTATTCTGGAGCTAGAGTAATGCAGGAATGAGGGACAGGGCATGTGAAATATTGCCTGTGCACAGTATTGCCCACTCTGTTCTAGGAAACCTGCATCCAGCTCGACCACATCCTGGGTACACTTGGGCCACTTGCTGCATGGCACACAGCGCGAAGGAAGCTGCATTTTACCCGTGCGGGAAATAGCAAAGATGTCACCCTGTAGAGTCCTGCTAAGCCCAGTCCTTCCTTACTCCAGGTTTGAGGTCTTTAAAGAATATGGTTCTTGGATTTTTAGTCCACCAGAAAAATTATGTGGTTGCAGCCCAGTGAGATCTGTGGGGGAAAAGCAGGATTCTTCTCACCTAATTTATGACGTCTCTGCCTCTGACGTAGATAACCTGCATTTGCTCCACGCACTGTAAACTCCCTTTGAGTCAATGAGGAGGAATAAATACTTTTAGGACATGAATCATCTGATGCATTTTAGACATTTACATTAGAGTTGGATCACTTCCACTGTAGCACTGCTTATTTCCTCTCTATTTGACTACAGAGAGAACTTGGCTCAGAAATAGATGTCACCATCTAAAGTTAGGTGAAACGAATCCCACACAGCCAGCCTGTTGTAGAGATGCGAACTGAATGGGAGATTCAGGCCTACTGTTTTTTCATGGTGTTCTGAGAAGCAAGCCTAGAAAAGGACTGAGAAGAGGGTGATTGCCATGTTCTAGAGAAATCTATGTAAGGGGCAGAGAATGGAAAATATGAAGCTGGAAAGAGCTGGAAAAATCGATAAATACTGCATTGAGACGATTGCATCTGGTAACAAATTATTCAGAATAGTCTAATCTGACTGACTGCAAAGAGCTGTAGCGGAATCTCATAATACTGAGTAACTGGATAATAAAATGACAAATGAAAATTAATGCTCATAAGTGCAAAGTAATGCAAATGGAACAAAAATATCCCAAACTATTCGTACATAATAACAGGCTCTAAATTAGCTATTACCATTCAGGAAATAAATTTTGGAGTGACTGTGGACAGATTTCTGGAAACATCAGCTCACTCCTCAGAGGAGGTCAAAAGAATATATGAAACATTAGGAACTATTGAGAAAGGGATGGAATAAAACCAGAAAATGTTCTTATGTCACTGCATAAATTCATGGTGCTCCCACAGCTTGAATGAGTGTATAGTTCTTCCCCAGTAGCCTCAAGGCAGGTGTAAGAAAGCTAGAGATGAGATACAGAAGGGCTGTAAGGTGATCAAAGATACACAACAGCAAGAGAGACTTCAGCTATCCAGTCTGGAAAAGAGATGGATGAGAAGGTAATATGGTAAAATCCTATAAAACTATAGTTTAGAGAAGGTGAATAGGGAATGATTACATGAAATTTTTTGTCCTTGAGGTTGAGGGAACATCCAATGAAATAATCAACAGTGGGTTTAAAAAAAGGAAGCACTTTTTCACACTATTCAAAATTAAATCATAGCACTGCTTGCAAAACAAGGCCAAATGGGTAAAAAGTAGGTATTAGATAAAATAAATTTTATCCAGTTATGTGTATAAAACACTGTGGTCCAGTACAAATTCCTGAATAATCAGCTCCTGAACAGCTAACTGCTGGAAAACAGCATTTATTTTATCACTGCACACTTCTGTTGTATCAAGGTATACTTCTGTTTCTTATACATTTTCCTGAAATACTGGCTAATAAGTGCTGTTGAGTCCATGTTCCAGGCCACACTAGCATTTAACCTGATGCAATGTGGTGGCTCATGTGTTTGCACATGTTAAAAGAGTCTGAGAAACAGCCAGAGAGCAACACTTTGGAAGAGGTCTACACCACAGAGGAGGTCGGTACCATGGAGGAGGAAGTCTGAACTGAGTAGGGGACTGTTGTCGATATCCTTGTATATAAGCCTGGCACAATGGACAGCAGAGACCTTCACTGAAAGACTACCAAGATATAGCAATGTAAATTTCTGTCCTGGGAAAAGCTGTTAGATTTGGGGCAATAGGTGTATTTTATTTTTCTTTTTAGTTCAGCATTATTGTGAAGGAAGAGATCTTTGGCTTAGTTGCGCTATGTTCTGGATAACGTGGCCCTGCTTAAGTATCATATCAGAAACACTGGACTTGGTTGAAATGGTCTGTACTTTGAGCACCAAGAGCTCTGAGCAACACGGACTGCTGGTGGTGCAATGCAAAGCAACCGGAGGACTGCTTCCCAGGAACTGCAAGGTGGACTTGCCTCTCTCTGCTCTGACAGTCACTATGTGTAGCTCTGGACATTTAAAGGCTGAAGTAAATATAGTAGACTTAGACATTCATTTCCTGGAGGTTTGACTGTTAAAAACTAATGTAAGAAACATTAGAAATCTGAGGACAGCAATGCAGGTCTTTAATAGGATACCAAGGATATGAATCCATGGTAGCTTAAGGGGAGTTAGGTTGTAACTATAAATTTTCTCCCTGAATGTGGAGGCAGACAGTGGAAAGGCAGCAGATCTGACTGTGTCCTGAGATGCTTATTCCACAAATGTTGTTTACATATCAATGATATAATTAGGACAACTCAACAATGTAATTAATTAAAACATCTTAATTCTTCTTTTGTTTACATTTTTGTCTACCCAGCCATGCATTTTTCTTTGCCTGGTATTAACACGCAGAGCTGGAACTAAGCCTTAACCCCTTCTTACTGCATTCAGGAAATCAATTTGTTTTGCTAAACCAAAATGGACACACGGTTTCAGGCAGCTGCATTCGAGAGTGACTAGTAATAGTCACGACATTACCAAGGTGTCAAGAAGTGTTCTTACTGGCTGCGTTATTCTGAAGGGAATAAAGTAATTTAAAAAGTGTCATATTGAATCTACTGAATTGATGGCAGTAGGGTTTGGGATTGGACCCAAAGGGTTATTCTATGTCGAAAAGTAAGATGAAAAAGAAAAGATAAAAAGGTGTCCTGGTACTTAATCAAAATCGATTTATCTGTTCAGAATCACATCTGCAGTCTTCAGTGATTGGCATCCTTCCACAACCACTTGCTGTCCTTCCCATCCCTCCCTCCATTGACATTCAGCAGAGAAAGGACGGGTCTCCTTCTGCATCACCTAGTGCTTATGGCCCTATTCACTCAATTCCTATTGCAAGCCTTTCAAAACCTCTCCTTCTGATGATGCAGCCAGCCACGTGGACTTTTAGATTCCTGGTGAGATTTTCTGGATTGGATTAGAACAATTTGAATTTATAATTTATTTCAAAGTAGGGCAGATTTGGCTTGGCAGTCTGTGGGATGTGATAAACATGGAATTCCAGCAGCAGTAAGTGTCATTTCAAGAAGCAGACAAGTAACTTTAAAGTTACTCTTTTATTTTGCTGTTCTTTTTTTGGTAGATTAATAGAGTTCTGCTCACAGTGAATGACAGTCAAGGCCATGTAGTTGTGTCACGTTCATCTTTTGCAACTGTAACCCAAGAAAAGTGACAGGTGCTTATGGACTCTTACTTCTAAACCTGCACCTAGAGCCATCACACACACCAGCCGAGCAGGAACCAACTCCCATCCACCATCTAGGCAAGACTGGTGGGATGAAGAACACAGAATATAAAGTGAATGGAAGTGACACACATCAACATTTGGGTGCAAAATCTTTGTGGGGATTAGCATGTTGTCAGGTCTTGCCTTCCAGTGTACCATAAGCGAATCTGCATCTGTTACACAACCATTTTATCTGTATAGCCTTAGCACAGAGTACATGTCAAGAAAATGTTGAGAAAATAAGAACTTATCCTTGGGGATACCAGAAAACTTTGTTAGAAGCAATATAGAGTTTTACAGTTGCCTTGCCAGACTCGAACTTGAGAAAGTGAATTTCTGTTTTCTCACCTACGTTCTGACTTAAGCCCAAAACTGCAGAGCAAACCCCCAAACACTTTGATGCCTGACTTCTGCTCTTCATGATTCAGCAACCCTTATATATAAAATCTCCTGCTGCTTTTAGGATTTTCTTCTTGTCATGGCTGGACTAACATTTCAGTAAACTGAGAAACTCCCCACTGAATTCAGTGCTGTCACTGCAAGGCCGCTTCAGATACTGAGGTTAATGCACCTAAAATAAATTTCTGTGTTTCTACAAAGTGCTATATATCAAATGTCCATAATTCTAAATGATTTTCACCTTTAAGGTTTTAGCAGCACTGCTAACACAGATACTCACTGCTAATACCAATTCCAAAAGAATGTTTTCCATGATCTCTAGTTTGGTTTTAATGAAAAACTAGAGATTGCAATCTATGATGCCTCTCTTTTGTTTTCCTTTATCATTCAAGAATGATTTTGAATTAAATCTTTTATATATTTAGGTGCTTTTTCTGCTATTTTCCTTACATATTTCATCTCTCAGTCTATGTCGTTTGCATGTTGTTCAGGTGTGATTTCAGTCTAGAGACACTTCCAAAACACTGTCTTCTACAGAGGATATGTACAGCATTCCCACTGTAAGCGAAGACCAGATTCGGGACCACCTGAGGAACCTGAACGTACATAAGTCTATGGGACCTGACGAGATGCATCCCAGAGTCCTGAGGGAATTGGCTGATGTCGTTGCCAAGCCACTCTCCATGATATTTGAAACATCATGGCAGTCAGGTGAAGTCACTGGTGACTGGAAGAAGGGAATCATTGTGCCCATTTTTAAAACAAGGTAGGAAGGAGGACCCTGGGAACTAGTGACCTGTCAGCCTCAGCTCTGTGCCTGGGAAGATCATGGAACAGATCCTACTAGAAGCTGTGCTAAGGCACGTGGAGGACAGGGAGGTGATTTGAGACAGCTAGCATGGCTTCACCAAGGGCAAGTCCTGCCTAACCAACCTACTGGATTTCTATGATGGCGTGACTAGATCAGTGGACAAGGGAAGAGCTATAGATGTGATCTATCTGGACTTCTGTACAGCCTTTGACACAGTCCCTGACAACACCTTCTCTCTAAATTGGAGAGATGTGGATTTGATGGGTGGACTGTTTGATGACTGAGGAATTGGTTGGAAGGTTGCATCCAGAGGGTGTGTAAATGGATGCCGGTGACAAGTGGTGTCCGCCAGGGGTCCGTAATGGGACCAGTGCTGTTGAGCATTTTCATCAATGACATAGCGAGATTGAGTGCACCCTCAGGAAGTTTGCAGATGACACCAAGCTGAGTGGTGCAATTGACACACCAGAAGGATGGGATGCCATCCAGAGGGACCTGGACAAGCTCGAGAAGTGGGCCTGTGTGAAGCTTATGACATTCAATGAGGTCAAGTGCAAGGTCCTGCATCCGGGTTGGGGCTACCCCTGCTATCAATATAGGCCTATGAGGAGAGGCTGAGACAGTTGGGACTGTTGAGTCTGGAGAAGAGAAGGCTGCAGGGAGACTTAAGAACAGCCTTCCAGTACCTGAAGGGGGTCTATAGGAAAGATGGGGAAAATAAACTTTAAACTAAGGGAGGGTAGATTTAGACTGGATATAAGGAAGAAATTTTTTACCTTGCAGGTGGTGAAACACTGGAACAGATTACCCAGAGAGCTGGTGGAGGCCCCATCCCTTGAAACCTTCAAGGCCAGGTTAGGCAGCAACCTGGTCTAAAGATATCCCTGCACACTGCAGGGGTTTGGGCTACATGACCTCTAAAGGTTCCTTCCAACCCAAAGCATTCTATGATTCTATGATTTTCTGGGGTGCTTAACTTCATATATGCATCAGAGCTGACTCAGTAACAACTTAGAAGTCATTACTAAAGCCCTCATCTCCTTCCACCTGCCTCCTAAGAAGTAATCTAATTTCATTGCATTCCATGGTTGTCTCTTCCTCACTGCAAGGCACAGAGCAAATGGTTAATGCTAATAGGAATAATAATTAATAATAGGAATGCTGAAACTGGCTGGACTTGAAGAGATTGCAGTCTGGATAAATTGCTTTACCACCTGCCAGATCTAATTAATACCCTCTTTTCCTTTAATATGGCTTAAAGTAAAAAAAACCAACAACATAAACAATGCTCAAGGGTTTAATTCATGAAAAAATGTATTCGTATTTTCCAGACACAGTAGGTAATGTTTGACTCTCTGGACAAAAATCAGTAACTCCAGATGAAGACATACTCTATCCAATGAGTCATCTTTAAAGGAAACGCACTTCAAATTTACATTTGCCTTTGAATACTACCTTCTGTCATTGATGAAAATTCCTACATGTCCCAAAACAGTTCTACTTGGGCTTCCTGCAGCTCCTGGAGAATGCCAGGGCACATCCCACCTGCAGTTGTCTATGGAAGATTGTTTGCTCTAAATATAAAGCAGAAATGCAGAAACTGAACAAGAACAAACCTCTGGGCACTGGCAGTCAACCCACAGTTAATGGGCAGCACAGACACTACTGCTGTATCATAGCCAGTTCCTCTGCCACTACACGTGACTATCAGCCTCTACGAAATCATCTTGTACTCGGGCCTTAAATACATGATGACTCCCAACACAACTCTTAGCTAAACTGAACCTAACCACAGGCTCCCAGCCACGCTCTGTTCAACTCTAACGGCTGATCCAGCTTGCCAATTGGTTCAGATGTCACAGCACAGTTGAAAAAAATATGAAGCATAGTTCAACTCCTCATTTTTGAGGCTGTTTTATCTTCTTCATGCCTAGATGAGGGCCTTTCTATTTGCAGGCTATCAAAAACTAAATGAAATTAGGATTTCAGGGCCACCTTCTGCTGCATGTTTTATTGACACCAGCAATCACAGATGCACCTGGAATAATACAGGCTAGTTCATTCAGCATGGCAAATTGTTTCACCTCCCCTCCTCATCATCTAAAGTGCTGAAAGTGAAATTTAGTGGTTGGTTACATGTAACACAGCCCCCTGTGTGGGCACATCAGTGTCTGCTGTTGCTACCTGCTGAATTAATTGCTTATCTAGCAAAAGCTGGCAATCCTGTGGGACTTGTGCTTTTAGCACAGAAGGACCTGGATTTGCTCTGTTCAGGCAACAGAGTTAGTACCCTGGGAACTGTCACACAAGTACAGCTACACTTCAGAGCAGATGTTCAAATCCATTGGAGACAAGTGCCGAGGCACATTTGAAATTCTTATCTGTGTAAATCTATCTCTGTATTGCCCAGATCGCACTACAAACACAGTCCTAATTGGCCTGAGCTCTCCAAGAGACAGCTTTCTGAAGGCTTAGTGCTTTTTGCAGGCTTAACACTTTCTGAAAATGAAAGAAGGGCTCTACAGCTGAAATTTGATGTACATTTCAAGTGCTCCTGCATGAAAGAAAACAGGTTCTGTGTGCTACCCACTCACTTTTCCCCTGGCTGCTCGCTCCAGCGTTACCTCTTCTCTCTCTTCTGTTGCTCATGTAGGTGAGCAGTGAATTGCATCAAGGACCTGGTATGACTGAAAATAGCCAATTCATTTTGCCAGGTTATTGTTCAGACAGATTTGGTTTTCTGTTAGAGTTCGGGGCAAAAACACTTGCATTTGCACAGCAGAGATGGAGAAGAGCAAGTGAGGAAGGAGGCCTGGGATTGTTTAAACTGCTATAAGCAACGCCGCTGAATGAGAAACCATAGCTGGAAATCTGTTCCTTGGTTTTTGTTTACTCCCCGGCAAATGAAAGTTGTGATTTTTTCTCTAGTCCAAACTCACGGAAAAGCAAAATGGGAGACAGAGGACTATAAAAAGGAAGTGATTCATCTCTGTTTCCTGTGAAGATCAGCAGTGTTCTTCTGGATGATTTTTTGCTTAGTGTGAGCTTTGTGTGTGCTGCAGCTGCGAGACTGCCGAAGAGCAGCTCTAGGATGTACGTACTGGTATCAATGGTTAGCAATGGGAAATAGTAGTTGATGCCAGGGTCATGTTCTGCCACATGGACTGTTCACCTTTCCCACATGGAAGCCTGTGAGAGTTGGGGCTTCTTGTTGCTGCTAGAGAAGGAGTAACACAGGTGACCACAACTACGGAGAGGACCACAGGAAAGGGAGAGCTGCCAAGGATTTTTTTCAGAAATCCCCACACAAACACTGAAGGTATGCAATTGTACACAGCGGTCTTGGAAGGAAGCTGCTTCAGCCGTCTTCAGAAGCAACAAGTCAGGTGAGGGTGTCACAAACAAGCTGAAAACAGTCTTCATTTGGCAGAGGGCCAGGTCAGAAAAGCCTGGGATTTTTCAGTCCTAGACCTTATTCCCTCATTTGCAAAGGTGAATGGAATAATATTTGGTCACGTAAATTCCTCTGTTCATTTTTATGGACTAAGGAATGCCCAGTAGCCAAAAGGCTTGTTTCTTTCCCCTTATAATGCAGGCACAATATAACAGACTATATCCCATTGCTGATGTCTGCCCTGGGCAACAGCAACAACTCTCTTCAGACCAAAGAAGCTTCAGGTTTCTTAAATATTGAACACTCAAATCCAGGCGACATGAGAATGAGTGTGAAAGGCTTCGAAATCCCCAAGATTTTCTGAGGGAGATTGTTAGGTGGTAACTGAGAGTGATTTTCTTGTCTTTATGTTTATCTCCTACCAATGTAACTTCATTTGCTTCCACTGATTTTTCTCTTGATTTTGTTATATCCGATTTACATCTTTATGAAAGAGAACAAGATCAAAGCGATGATGAAATCACTAAGAGTCATTTTGTGATTTATTCTTCTCATTGTCACCAAAGTAGAACAGTTTCATAATCAACACAGATCTCTTTATAGGCATTAATCCAGGAAAGCATTAAAGTGCCAGCCCAAGTCTACTCCTGTTCAGGAAAACATGTCTTGAGCTTATGTATATTACTGAGTAGAGATCCCTTCCTGAATTAAGATAATCTGAAATAAATTTAGTTCTGTATGGTTGATACTGTAGGACACTACATGGTGTTAACGATAATCCAAAGAAGACATCACTGTACTTTATTTTCTGTGCAGACGTTTACTGTGTGTGTGTACTCTGGAGATATACCTAAGAAAAAAATCGTTCTACTGGGCAGGGCATATAAATGTATAACTAAGACACTTTATCGGCAATCTAGCTTTTATCTTCACATTTCCTTAGTGTTTTTTAGCTAATTATTTTATTCCTTGGTCATATCAAAGTTCCTGTTAAATTTACTTCAATGATTTCACAGATTCTGGTTAGAAGAGTTTTTCTTTTCAGAATCAAATGCAAAATATATTAAAAAGTAAAAATAAGATGCTGTAAGAAAACAATGTCACTGAACTGCATTTCACTAAATATAAAAGAAAAAAATAAGAAAGGATGACATCAATGAGGCAATCCATATACAGGTTACAGATCAGAAAAAGCACACATAAAGGAGAAATAGTTTGATGGAGTGGTACTAAGTCAGAGCAATGTTTCAGAAAAGCTCAGGTAAACATCATTCACTTGTGATCGACCTGTCTTACATTTCTTAAATGGTTATGCTTACAAAAGATTAAAAAAAGAAAATGCACTTGTTTTATTCACATTTTCAGGACAGTACAGCTAAACCAGCCACAAGATGGCAATACACCATGCTGTGAAAGAAAATTACTACAATTTTTCTGATTTTAACCCCTCCACGCATGGCTGAAATGCACCGACTTTTTAGCGTTGGGAAATTTAATGAGGAATAGACAGAAAGTAATCATTTTAAGAAAAAGTAATTAATCCCACTGCTGCTCTAAATATATTGTTTCTCATTTCTTTTCACTTTCCTGTGGTTTCTTTCCAGCTACTGCTGTTTGTTGTGTGCAGGGAGCTATTGGTTTGCATGAGTGAAAGTGCTAGGGGACGCAGTATCCACTGGCATCTCTGGAGTAAGGGATAGGTCTGTACTTCCGAATGTCACAGAGACTAAAGCTGATTCCTCTCGCCAGTCAAAGGATGGCTCCGTCAGCAGTGAGAGACAGATGCCTTTCTCCCCTGGAATAATAAAAATAGAGACACCATAATTTTATGAAGAGGGATAGAAATGGGATAGTGCAATGTTCAAAGCGTGCTCTTATGGACTCAAAGCAGGAAATTTTGCATTAAACTAAAGACTAATTGTAAGGGTTGGCAAAAAGACACCTGGATGTCTTGCCTGAGCATACAATAGCACTGAGTCACCAGTGTGAGGCAGCTGCAAAAAAAGTCTAATATAGTTATAGGATGTGGCAGGTGAAGTGCATTTTTCAGATGTTCTGGAAGGATGGGGCATTGCTATTTGCATTCCACTTGCACTGGTGGGATCTGGTACGTCAGGGCACTGCTGACCGGGCATGGAGACAGTTCCACTCCTTTTCTGTGGAGATGTAACTCAGCTTTCTGATGTGGTTACAAGGCAGGATGTTGGGAAGCATCTAGTTGACTTACTGCATTTGTAGAGTCAGGATTAAATTAATCACTAGAGCTGAAGGCAGGAGGAAGTTTTCCTCAGGTCAGAAGGTCAGGGATTGTTGAATATGGCTTACGCTTTTCTGGATAACAGGACGGTGTTACTTACATCCTAAGGCAACCTGGGAATTTAATCTGAAAGTGCTTGCGTCTTTTCTTCTTGCGACATGTTGCAGCTGACTTTTGATCTCCTGCTACTGCCTTCAGCTCATGACATGCTGTGCAGGACAGGTAGATCTGTGGGCTGCCTTCAGTAAATGCTCATTACATCACGCATTACAACTGAAGGGGTCTGGGCTAAAACATCTAAATAGTGTTACTTCTTGTCATATGATCCTACAGAGTAATATTTTATTAGTCTTCGTCCCTAAATGCCTGGGTTAGAAATGCTAAGGAAGTTACAAGCTAAATGAATCACCAGTTTAACTGTATACCATAAGTAGGCAAGATATAGATGAGACAGTTTATTCCACTTCTGTCATGCTGAGTAATTTATTCCCTACCCTGCTGGCTTCGAATTGCCATCTTGCTACTACATTCTCAGATTGCCTGCTGCTCATAAGGATCAGAATAACCAATCTGTTACACCGTTGACCATATCTGATGATCCCAAGAAAGGTCACACTTCATGCTATTCTGTCCTCTGCATAAAATCAGACAATACAAATTGAAATCCTTCCTGCCTCTTGTAGATGGCTGGGCTATAGTTTGTAACTGGAGTCTGAATTGCTAATACAATTTTGATTGCAGTTCCCCATCTTTCTTGCATAGCTTTAGAATTTAACAAGGAGTTATATGCATCAACCTATCAAATTTTTTATTAGATTGCTCTGTATGTTTTTTATTAATTCCACTAAAGGGTTGATGTATACCCTGATTAACCACTTTGATTCTTTTATAGTAAATTGCATTTCGACTACTTTCTGCTCCTTGCTGATGCACACTTTCAATAAAGATAAATATGTTTTTCTTGTACGAATTGCATTATTACAGCATGAGACAGATTGAGAGATGTTTAATGAGTAGTCCAGTGTTTTCTCCTAAATATTATTTATTCTGGATACAGCAGAACAAAGGCATCATGAGGCTGATGGAACTGTTCTACAAGACTATTATCCTCACATGGAATATATTCAAGCTGTAGGGTAATGGCAGAGATTCATGGTTCACATGTTTAAAGTATCAAGGACAGAGACAACTGGCAGTTAAAGGGTCTGTGTCTCTCAAGTGCTACATGGTACCAGTTCATCTTTTGACATTACATTTTGGTTACAGCTTTTCTCATCACTGTAATCACTAGTCTATAGCAATCATGAGTTGTCGTTGTTATCAGAGTTACAATGGTTTTTTACCACACATTGTTTCATTGATGCCAGAAAAAACAGTAAATTCCACATCTTCTTTCCTCTCGTTCATGCGCATGAATGTCCATTAATGTCTTCATGCAACCTACTAGACAATAAATGTGTTGTGGTTAAAAGGGGAAAGAGAGAACACTCATGGAAAAAAGAGATCTCTACTGTTTCAAAATGGCTTCTTGCTACAGGGTCGGAGGTGTAGAAGAGGTTATTAGGTTACTACGGCTGCTTCAGACTTTTTAGTGGCTGTTTTTCTCATTTGAAAATCTGGGTTTTTTTCAGAAGCAGCCTGTTTGTGGGAAAGGCTTAGTCTTGTATTTTTATGTGAATTTTGACATCTTGCTTTAGCCTTCTGAAAAATAAACAAACCCACTTTCCTTTTGCCAACTTTTTTCCCCTCAGAAAATTAAGCCACATCTACAAACATAGCATTCAAAATGACTGAAACAGGAAAGATGTGAGTGTGACCTCTCTGTTTAGTCATGTTCTGTGCATATGCTTCATTTGTGAATATTTTTCAGATTTTTGACTATCGTGATTTAGCAAGGGAAACTGCAAATCTTAGAAATTTTCACAAGAGGGGAACACTATTTTTCATGCAGCTTTACTGATGGTGTCTGTCTCCTGACCTTTTTTTTTTTTTAGCTCCACAGTCTACCTCCTATATGTGCAAAAATATTTTCATCATATTCCTGTGCTCCTGTGTCATAAGTCCTATACCTTCCTCATTTCAAACAAGACTCCAAGAGGTATCAGTTCAGTTTCCTCCCTACTCTCGGCCTTCTGGTTCATGCTTTTGATTTGTTTCTTGTTGAATGTGGTGTATGTCACTATGACTTCCTACAGCTCACTTCATTCTGTGTAAAATGATGGCTAGATACTGCTACTGGTACCTGTGGATGGGGAATTCTGATGTGACACTGATTTTGTGAATTTTATCTGAAGTGGTCAAGAACAGTATAAACAGAGGTCTTACATCTGTGTTACTGCTAGAGCACATGTGGAACTCCAAGGGTTAACATCTGCTTGCAGTTATAGCAAGTTAAATTATGTAGGAAGGAACAGAAAAGACTGGAACAAAAATCAGGACCATTCTCTGGGAATTTAGCTGAGAATCATGCACAGCTGTTTTTGTAGATGCTATATCAAGACATTTACATTCTGCGTGTCTTGGAGCTATTTCTTCTTCTTTTTCTTCCCTATATCCAAACAGAGTAATTTATGAGTGACTCAAGGAAAACAGAATCACTTGTCTCTAGTCAGTTAAAAAAGCAGGTACCAAACTTTTCAGTTCTAAGTGTGCCATTTCTGTGCATTTAAACAGGTAAGTACACATCAATATCATTATAAGCCTTTCAGACATACTTTTCACAGCTATTTGTTCTCTCACTCTTTTCAGGAATAAAGATTTTCCTGATATCCTTCCTTTCTTTTTCTTTACTCTGACTCATTGATTACACATCACTAATAGGTTTTTCTGTGCTTCAGTTTCTCCATCTGTGAAACGAGGAACATCTATATTTGCTGCTGTGTCAAGGTTATAGATGTATTAGAAATACCTCAGCTAGTCATTGCTTTGTTCCCATTTGTAGGCAGCTCCTTAAATCAGACCACTGAGGTACTACTTCTCCATGCTCTGAGGCACTGCAATTTGATGTGTTCAAATACCGCTGCTACTCTAGGCGATCTTGAAAGAAGGGGAAAATACCTTCCCACCTAACATTTAGAGAGGCAAACTTTTCCCGGGAAGGTGGCTGGCTTGTTTGTAAACGGGATAAAATATGCAAAATTTAGAATTTTGTGGGCTAATGATTTATGTCAGAAAGAGCAGATGTAAAATGTTACAATAATGCAATCTGGTGGTTGTTGTGGTTTTTCTTTGTGTGTGTGTGCACGCTATTGACACTGCTTTCAGTAACTTATGAGAATTATAAAGGCAATGGAGAAATTGTCCGCTGGATTTGCTCATGTGGTATAGATTCAGACAGCCCTTCACAGAATCACAAACTGGTTGAGGTTGGAATGGACCTCTAGAGGTCATCCAGTCCAACCCCCTTGCTCAAGCGGGGCCACCTGCAGTCGGTTGCCCAGAACCATGTCCAGGCAGCTTTTGAATACCTCCAAGGATGGAGACTACACAAACTCTCTGGGCAACCTGTCCGAGGGCTCAGTCACCCTCACAGTGAAAAAGTGTTTCCTGATGTCCAGATGGAACATCCTGTGTTTTAGTTTGTGTCCATTGCCTCTGGTCCTGTCACTGGGCAGCACTGAAAAGAGCCTGGCTCCATCCTCTTTGCACCCTCCCTTCAAGTATTTGTGTTCATTGATGAGATCCCCCTGAGCCATCTCTACTCCAGGCTGAACAGTCACAGCTCTCTCTGCCTGTCCTCATAGGAAAGGATGTTCCAGTCTCTTAACCATCCCAGTGGTGCTTTGCTGGGCTTTCTCCAGTATCTCCATCCTTCTTTTGTACTGGGGAGTCCACTCCTGGACACAGCACTCCAGGTGTGGCCTCACCAATGCTGAGGATCAGCACTGATGCTCATGAGGGATGGATCACCTCCCTCAACCTTCTGGCAACATTCCTCCAAATGCCGCCCAGGACAGGATACCATTAGCCTTCAGAGACAGGAGCACAGTCGTGGCTTCACATCTTCCTGCCCTGTCAGGGTAACTCCGCAGACCATCTCTTAATTGTTGTGAGAAGTTGCTGGTTGGAGGGGAAATCTCTTGGACATGCTATCCTTCAGGCTTAGTGGGTGTTGGCTATAGTCATAGCCCAAAATAATAAAAAATATAGGTGAATGAACTGTGTCTCTTATGGTCACATCAATGTATAAGAAATGCCATTAACAAAAGTTTTAGAAAGGTTGTAGCCCCTGCTAACTGAAGAGAAACCTCTGATGTGGATCTAAAAATCTCAACCTCCTTTTTCCCAGCAAGCACTTCTCCCCCTAGCCAGACACACAGACTAAAAAGCATATGGTTAAACTGAGACAGGAAGAAACAAATCTCAACAGGGTCCAAGATTTTTTAATACTTGCTGTCAATAATTATAACTATAAAGAAAGCAAGTCCGTAATATTATGTTTGTCTTGCTTACAAAGAACATTTTAGAACATGTTTAGGAGCTTGGAGCAGCCTCCACTTACAGCTTAGGTGGTGGTAAAACAAGGGGTGGGAGATGGCAGAATCCCATCAGTGCATGGGTGCGTTGCTCCTTATGGGAAAGTGCACCACACTGTGCTACCAAAGTATGCGTAGGACATGCACTCAGATGCTTCCTCCCCATGTGGACTAGGAGTCTGGTCTTGAGGGCAGCCTTGGCAAAGCTCAAAAAATCAATGCTATTCAGGCTTCTCCTTGAAGGCTGAGCAAACAAACTGAGTAAACACCCTATGAACTCAGCCTAGTCCTCTCAAGTGTGTATGGGGAACTAATCTGACATGGTCGTTCATCATGACTATTCATGGTCTGTGGCTGTTACGTTGGCCTCTTTCCTGTAGGAACAGAAAGAAAGAAGGTCTCAGTTAACCCCTGCTTCATGGGAGCCTTTGGACTTGCTCATTTAGCCAAAGCTATGTGGAGAACCTCATAAGGAGAGCGTTCTTTCTTCCCTGTCTCCCTCCTCCGCCTGTCTCAAAGTCTCTGAAGCACAGTGAGTCTGCACTCATCTCCTTTGTTAACTGCCATCAGACTGCTCTGTAGACAGCACTATTTGCAGCTGAGTCTGGCTGTTCAACAGTAAGTGAATGTTATCCAAATTTTGGTTCAAAATAGGATGAATTACAAGCATTTCAGTTTCAATTTTGGTCTCTGTTTGTTTTTCTCCAAGCTGCATAATTGAGCTGCCATTTCTAAATCATTGTTCCCAGCTTCTTGTCACTTAACATCTCTAGCATTTCAAGCAGATTAATCTTGAATCCTTTGTTGTGTAACTACATTTCAAATGGAAATAGCAGCAAATCCTAGATGTTCTGAACCTCATCTTTGCACTGTATGTAGCCAGTGTTATTAATGTGAAGTAAAAACCAAGCAAGAATGAGCTTCTAGTTCTCACTTGCACTCAGTGGATGCAGATGGGTGGAATAGTGAAAGGCATCTCCCTCTGCACATGCTGCTGAGCACACGTCTACCTAGCAGAGCAGTGAGACATCATGATGTTAACAGTCTGCTGTGTGTGGCAACTGCTGGATTTCCTTCTCGGAGACGAAGGGGACTTTTGTTTGACCTCTTCCAGATCTTCTGACTTTATCTGTTCTACTATTCAAATGAGCCTCATTTGCATGGGAGGCTATGGTTAGTGCATAAATAGAAGAAGTTGGATGAGTTATGGTAAAATTCAGCCTGACTGTAGGAAATGTGTGCGACAAGGAGGAATGTGGGATAAACAGGTACTGTGATACATATAGCATCAGCAGGCTGCTCGGCAATTTAACGAATCTACAGGTAACAAAACATGGTATGTCAGTACCAAATTGTGAACTTCATTTTCTGTTACAACTTCAGTTTCTTTCATTTTTTAGCTATTCTTCCATTGTGTCCTGTCTGTTTTTGCAAATAGGGCCACTGAAAAAAAACATCGGCCCAGCATGACCTGGACAGGGCCAGTTCAATACCAGACCCTGTATTACTTGGGGAAAGTGTTAAAGTCATGAGGGGACAGAGACTCAAGAGACTTAGATCCTGTAGGATCAGTCCATCTCAGGTATGGCAAGCACATAGCAAAATGGGATCAAAGGCTGAGTTTTATGAAGTGACTGCTTTGAGCAGGGGAAGCTATCTGTAGACATGTGTAAGATGATACTATGAAGTAAGAGCCAGAGAAGACACCAGAACTTTGACTTGCAGAAACAGAGAGATGAGGCCAAAAGGTACACGAGCTCCCACCTCAGAACTATTAAACTGTGAATCCTTCAAGACAGCATTGCAAAATTGAAAGCCACTTTGGTTTAGAAAACACTTTGCCAAGACTGTGCTCCTAGCCTTCGTGCAATGCTGTTTCTGAAGATGTCAGTTAAGGAGTCAAAAGGTTTTCCAGGTAGGCTGGATGGAAAATGTATGGGGGAACTGTGGAAGACTGAATGGAGGACCTAGAAGTTCAGTTTGGTGTTGTAGTGGAAAGAGAACGATGTCTAGGAGGAGGAGATTGCCTCTAAAATTAAATTTGGAGGTTAGGATGGTAGAGCTTGACTATACTAGAATAATTTCAGATTCAGGTTGATGAAGGTTTGGATTTCATCTATGGAAGGAAACAGGATATAGCAGAGGACTGACTGTGGGGTTTTCTCTACCCTGTCTCGCCCCACAAGCTTCTTTGTGGTGTTGAGAATCCCTGCCTCCTGCTGTCACACTTCCCTTGCACACACGGTCTCCTGTGCCCTCCCCATCCCGGCTGTCCCTGCAGCTGCTCATTTTTACCCCCATCACTCTCCCCACCACTCCCTGTCATCTTCCTGCACCTTCCGACCACCGAGGTCTAGGGCAGCACCACGCCACAAGCCGGCCCTGGAGATAGATCGGGGCTGCCTCCAGCTGCAGCGGCCACACTGCAGAGGGAAGGCGCCCCGCTGCCTGCTGCCGGCGAGGCGGCGGGCCCGCCCTGGGCCTGCGCCAGCCCCTCGGCGGCGGGCAGGACGCTCAGGGGCCTGGCAGAGCTGCGAACGCCGACGCCGAGCCGCTGATCCCACCTCA
>Ga0065711_1002159_pt1 | contig 36060 bp, 33 predicted proteins | sample Hoacrofraction12_FD_59098 | JGI IMG/M metagenome (GOLD analysis project Ga0065711, IMG submission 59098) | Hoatzin crop microbial communities from Cojedes, Venezuela - Epithelial fraction 12 v2 (version 2) | ecosystem: Host-associated > Birds > Digestive system > Esophagus > Crop | place...
GTGAGTTTTCCTGCCCCTTTCAGTGCTGTTCCCTGCCACTGATGGGATGGAGGAAAACACCACCTGCGCCCCTGATCCCTCAACCAGTTGCCCCAGTGCCCTGAAGTCCCTTTTGATGGCCTTGGGACTTCTTTGTGCTATCTCGTCCCCACCAAACTGCATTACCAAGAGGGGGTAGTAATCACCTCCCTCTCTTCCATATGACGTGACACAGCTTCCAAGAGGATCTGTTTCATTATCTAACTGGGCATGGAGGTGAGGCCAGGGTCCTCCTTTTCACCTTTTTAAAACGGTATTTGCAAAAGAAAGTCAAGAAATAAAAGTGCCACTGGGCTTACTGATAAAAGAAACATGAATCTGAATCATCTCAACTGCTCCCTGAATATACAGAAATACCATCTAACACATATGCCAACCTTTGGGTTGTGAAGGGAACAATGTTCCAAAAACCTGCTTATCCCCACAACCAGTTAATGTTTCTTAAGGGGTGAACTACCTACACATTCTCTAGATAATTTCCATGCTGCTGAAGACAAGGTCTACTAATTCAGACAAGGTTATTCCCACTGGCAGTCAGGTACTTGAACCAAATGAACACCACAAGAATCAGTTCCTCTTGTCTGAGCAATCATTCCCCTTAGATCTTCTCTCATAACAAAATTATTCTGAGGTTATTTTCTGAAGAATTGACATCAACTTGCGTTGCAGTGAAACATACTATTTCTGCTGCTAGAGCACAAAAACACAGTTCATCTTAGCTGCTGTATTACAGGACACTTATGAGACTTACCTATACAGAAATTGATACTTGAGAGACAAAGCCTGATGCTTTAAGACACAGAGGTAAAAGACACGCAATGTTTTCTTTTCCATTATCCTCTCCTCTGCCGTGCAGCAATATTCACAGCTCCTACACTGGAATTATCTCTGATACGTAACAAAAGGAACTCATAATTTATTAACAAACTAAAAGGAACCTCATTTTCTGCATTAAAACTCTGAGAGAGAGTAACACTATTGCCAACACACTCTGAACAGCATCTCCAGTTCATAGTGTCTGGCCCCTCTGGCAGCTTTTCTTGAAGGTTAATTGCACAGTCCCCCTGCTCTTCCCTGCTGCCTGTTTCATCAGTTGTGCTCCTGCACAAGTATAGCCTAGTAGAAGGTGCTCTCACCCTGCGTATGCACATTTGATGCCATTCCAGAACAAAGCATAACATTCATTTATACAGATATATAGTAGGATGAGACACAGCACAGCAAATACTACACAGGAGCCAAGACACAGCAGTGCCTTTTCAGATAAAGCCTTTCCTCCAGGACTTTCAATATCTACCAGAAGAAAGGAAACTCTTCCTGTTCTTGTCATCTTATTAAACAAGGCTACCAGCAGTACCATAAGCTTGAAAGATATCCAAACACGGTTACTTAAAAGCACATGGAAATAGGTCTAGAAGGAAAGAAAACAAGTATTTCAGTAATGCAAGACTGACTTTTGCTGAAAGTAAATCAATCCTAGAACAAAAAAGTAAAACTGGCAAGCCACAAAGCATTTTAAAAAAATTAAATCTTTTAATCTTGTCATGGAATTAAGTTTTTAATCATCAGCTGTGTGGGAGCTGAAGCAAAAGATGCAGGTAAATACCCAGCACAACTACATTAAAAGCCAGGTATGAGCAGATAAGAGCACACAGATACCCTTGGTGCTGATCTATTTCCACACTTACAGGACTTTTAATATAAATAATATATATAACTATATATATAACTGTTAATATACAGTTTTGAAGATTCGGCTGTCTGGAGTTTCTGAGCCTCCTGAATGTAAGTTATTTTTCAAAAGCTACCTGAAATTTCAAGCCATTTTTTTCTCTATTTGTAACTAGACTATTAAACTGATTTTCTTGAAATTCATCTTTGCTTGAGAATCTCATTAAGACTCTGAAAAATCAAAGACTGCTTATGCAAAATGCCTAGCAACTTCCTCTTGGATGCAATGAATAAAGTGCTTTCTTTGGCTTAAATTTATTTTCACCATTACAACATAAACTTGTTGTCATCATTGCAACAAAAAACAAGCACAGAAGCACAGCTTTAAACGTTAGACTCCAAACCTTAGCTTGCTGCCTCCCTCTTGTTTGTTTATGGCACCACCAACCAAACCAGCAAACACAACATTAACTGGCACAATTTTTTTGTTTGTTTGCTTTTGTTAAAATAAAACCCTTAAAGCTCTCCCACAGCCTAGCCTCGACAACAGAACGCTTCAGTGGTAAAAATGTTGCTAGTGCTGTCTGACTCATGCAGCCTTTAACACAGATATGAAACTGCAATCCAGAGCTTGCATTTGTGATCAACTTTTTCCAGTTTCCTACTTTTTTCAAGAAACAACATCAGTGAAATCCTGCAACCAACATTTTAAATATACATGAATTTTATTTTCTGAAAAAAAAAAATTTATTTTCACTGCATATTCAATCTAGCCATGCTAGGAGACACTGCCTGCTTAGGAACTCACCTTGCACACACCTGTTTGAAACAGGATTAATTCTAAAAGCACGGTTAAAGGTGTATGATCAAGTCACCTCTAGGAAATTATTTCAAGGGAAAGCCAAAGGTCTCTCTAAAGACATCTTATCTGCTAAAATGGGAAAACCTGAACACAATTAAAATTGGTCTCATAGAAAAGCCAGAGTCAAGTAGTACTTTGTTACTCTGTATGAGCTTTCACAACCCCAATCTCCCTGCAGCTGATTAACTGCTTCCTACTGCAACCCACATCAATAATCAGTAGGAGTGACTTGCTCAGACAAAATGAAAAAGTTGATTTATATTTCACAGGCCATGAAATAACTTGCTCTCTTGTTGTCTGTGTTGGTCTTCCTCCAATTAGTAAGCATTTGTCCCAGTCTTTTTTCCAAGAAAGAACCATGTTAATGTTCAGTATTTCATTTATGGCTTTTTCTTCTTGTACCTGCAGAGTAAGGCCATTAAAAGCCAGAGACACCACATCAACTTTTTTAAAAATTAAAAAAAAAATATTTAGTAATATTTTTGTGCCCTGAACAAATCTGGTCATGATGATAATACCCAGGTTACTTGGAAGGAAAAGAAGAAAAGGTTGACAGCACACTTCTTTTATCCCAGTGCTGCATGTACATGGTAGTCGAGATTTGAATTCCACAATATCATTGTTTTCTTCCCTTTCTGGATATATCATGTCTCAATCTGATAAGGTTTTTGCAAAGAGAGAAACTTTCCCAGGAACCTCAACTTGCTTTATCACAATTGGCAGTATCATTGTAATCAATGAAGCAAAGATTCTGAGAAAATAAAGAGGCAAATCTGATATGCACACAGCTGACTATTTCTCTGGAAAACCAGATTCTGCTTTTGGAGCTTCAATCAGAAAGCAAATTACATCAAGCTTTACAGCACAGCAGTTCTGTGCTAATTTGTTGTGCCTTTCATGGGGAAATGCTGCAATTCCTTCCAACTCTTTTTTTCTTTGGCTTTTAAAACCAAGATGCACTACCACATACTCCATCCCATCTTGGTATTCCTTTCCCAGCTGCTCCCTCTAACTACATTTGCCTGGGAATCTCCACAGCTCCCAGCCCCTGTAAACATCTAATCCCCACTTGCTCTTGTCCACACTATGCTCATTTGCAAAACCTTTTTCTTCCACACTGTCTATTCTGTGCAGCAAGGACATCAACGGGTATACAAAGTCCCTAATTTTAGCTCTGCTGCAAATGCCAGACACAGTTACTACAGTTGTAACCTGTAGTTAAAACTACAAGTAAATCAGCCAGCAACAAGATATGCAGAAAGCACCATGTTTGTTGTTTTCAATTTCCAGCATTTCTGAATTCTGATTTATTTTTTCATGATTTTGATTTTTAAAGGCTCTTCTTTACTCTACCTGAAATGGGTTTCCATGGCGATGGTAAGCCAGACCACTGGCACAAGAGTCCAGGCCTCTGCCACGTTTCAAATCCCAAGAGCACTTTACATAACTAGGAAGTTTCTCATGAAGAAATACTCCAAGAAACTTACCTAACCAGCCAAAATGCATCTGTATCTGTTTGAAAAGGCAGCCAGTCAACATTTAATGCACATGCCACTAAACACCATGTCCTGCTGCTCCAGACTGTTCATCTCATCATACCATTTCTTCCTTTGTTTTGAGAGCAGATAATTCATATTACATTCTCCAGAAATACTAACAGAGAGAATAACCTCTCTGAATACATGCTATAAAAAAGAACCACTTGCTTTAGGATGGGGGTGAAAAGCTTCCAGGGTTAAATAGGCTGCTTCTTGAGTATCAGCAAAACTGCCACACTGCCCTACTGAATGGCAATATGCTTTTCTGTTTTAAAAATATAGAAATTCTTTGGCCTATCTTTCCTGCTTCCTTAGGTTACCAAGTCTCAGCAAGTTTATTAAACATTAACAGAGGCATTCTTTTGATACACATCCAACACCCAGATTGGAACTCGTCAGCCGTGGAATGGGTTAATTGTGTAAGCTGGAGCAAATGGAGAAACTAAACAAAAACTTGATGTTTACATTTATTTTCCCTTTGTTAGACTTTGGTAACTCCGATAAGGGCACTCTGGAAGCTTGCTGCCTAAGAACAAATACTCATGCTTAGATGGACGGCTTGTCTAAACCCAAATCTTGTCCCAGAGCTGGTCAATAACAAATCTGTCTGGACTGAGCAAAGAAGAAAGCACGTAATTTCTCCTTCTTTTGGCACAGCCTATCAGCTCACAACAACCAGTAGTTCTGGGACCCCTGGTCTGCAGGTTGCAGGGGTTGATTAATGAACAGTGATGGAACCATCCCTCATGAATTTGTCCAACCATTCTGGGTCATCAGCTTTTCATGACAAATTTGAACTTCCTTCAAATCTTCCCTTCTGATAATCCTTGCATGTTCCAAAACTCACCTAACATTGTCAACAAAGGTTCTCAAGGTTCTCAGCAGAAAATAATCTTTTTTTGGAAAGAGCACATTGCTCTAACATGCTTTTCTCCATTCTTAAACAATGCTATCATTTTAAGCAGCTAGAGACATGCAGAACTCAAAACCTGACCTATGATAAAGGAACACTGTCACAAAGAAGTCTTGATTTTTCATTTAGCTACTTGGAATCAACTGGTTCAGGCGATTCTGAAGTCACTGCATTTAGTTTCCATCAGGAAGTTAATTTAACTTTCTGCCAAGTATCTATTCAGGCAACAGAAGCTGGGTTGCACCCATCCATCTATGTTAAATTTGGATTCAAATGGCCTAACATTACCAAAATCAAAATCAGCAGGGTGGATAATACCAAGGCTAAAGGTAAGATCCCTTTTGCTTCTGCAAAATATGCAGCATACAGGCAGATTCTCATTAATTCACAGCATGCAGAAATATTGTTCCATCTGGAGGTTTCCTGAGACTCACAGCCCCACTTTTTAGAGTGGACATTCAACTTCCCAGTATTTTAAAAGATAAGATTACTCAGGAGTTCTCAAGAAAGCATCTCCATTCCAAATCCTTTCATAATAAAGGAAGAAAAATGCAGAACAATGAAATTCCATACTAATGCATTGCCCAAGAAAAATCAAGATGGACCAAAATAAAAATTGTATGCACAACATTTATTTCTGTCCCTGACCCAAGGAAGAGTCTTTGAATATCACAAACTAACAGGTAAAAAGACATACATTTGAATGAAGACACTAAATTTAAACATAATCAAAGCCATTTTAAAATGTACTTGAAACTGAAGCCTAAATTGTCTCAAATGGGGGGAAAAAAAGTAACTGAATATTTCAAAGCATGTATGTCAGTCCCAAAGTTTTAGGATCAGTCAGTCCCCTGGAGGAAGTTCTTGGCTAACCAAATGAAGTCAGAATTGTTTTGGATGTTCTTTTAACAACGGAAGCCTTTTGTTTCCTCTTTTAGTTGAAAAGAGAGTAATTTCTCTCAGCTTAATAGCTTACTCATTCAAAGTTAGGAATTTTGTTACAAACTGTAGGAGAAAGCAATCTATTTTCTACAGATTAGAAAAAGAAGGCAAAGTGCAAGTGAATACTAAATCAACAGTTCTACAAATACTACATATGGAGAAAACACTGTGAAATCCACAACTCCCTCAAATAATTTTGTTTTCCATTTTCCTGATTTTCCTAAGCTGTTTTATTCTCAGCACACTGACATGTAAACAAACTTGTTGACTAAATTTAATTTCATCACATTCCTATTCAAAAGGAGCCCAGCATCAATTAAGAAGTAAAAACTAATCTTATCAATGAAAAAAAACCCACTCCATGCAATTTCCAAAGAGACTAAAACACAGAAGAAGCCAATAAAATTACTACACAAATTGCTGAAGTGTGTCTCTACCCTCCTTTCCTCACAAAATCTAGCAAATACAGTACAAAAGCTATGTTGAACTGGAAATATCATAGTTGTTAACTAATAAGATTGAAGTTTTCTTTTAAATGAATAATCCAAAATTAAACTGAAAAACTTAATTCAAATAGGTATCCTACCTGGCGATTTGAATTAATCAAAACCAATATAACCTAGTATTTATGTGAAGACATTTCTGTGTAGTGGCCTAAGGATTTTGTCTGAGGCTCTTTCTCCCCCCTTTAAAGGTGGGCATAAAGCATGCACATATTGGTATTTGTTGTCAGATGTACACAAGAAATCTTCTAATTTCATTCCCCTATTTATTTTTTATGCTTCAGTTACTTACCAGCGCTAACATGTTTCTCCATTACTTGACATATTTTGATATGCTGTTCTCTGTTTAGTAAGATACACTGGTAATTCAGCAACGGTATCAAGAATATTCAATTCAGCCAGAGTAACACTCCTCAGTCGTGCCACAGAAAAAAGCCATTCATCACGGAGTAAGCTCAATCCTCTGTTTCCTTTGTACCCAGACACATCCTCACAGCCCCGCACGGCTGTTGGGTTCCACCTCCAGCTGTGCGCATGGCACAGGACCCCACCGAGGGCTCCCATTCCCTACCCAACCCCGTCTGCAGAGTTCACCATAAGCTCACTCACCACCTTTCTGAAAGCCAAAGAAGCAAGGCACAAGGCATAAACACATGCTACCTAAGAACAACCACAAAGCAAGTGACGTTATATGTTGTCTTACGACAGTGTCTATCTGTAATGTATGAAGCTGCAAAACCTAACTGGATTGTTTCTCTGAAATGTAAAGCAAATTGCTAATTTATTACCGGGGTGTGGTGGGTGCTGGAAGCACTACTAGGTAACAAAAGATCTTTGAACAGAGCAATTATGAGATCACAACATAACTACTTTTAAGTGGCTACAGGTTGATTATTCAAAAAAATCCTGTTAAAATATTTAAATGACTAAATGAGTGAAGTGTTTAATCTGCAGATGCCTGGTATTTGAGAAGTTCTCCAGTCACCAAACTCCTCTCAGATACACTCATGCCTATGCGGACCAGTGCATATATACAAGCTCAGGCACTAGACGCTGAGCTTTTCTTTGCTATCTCATACCTCCTCCTACAGCCATCAGCACAAGCAACCTGGGATGCATACAATGACAAGAGTGATCTGTGATCAAGAATTTTCACAGAAAGTCCTGGACCTTGATGCTACCTTCCTTCATCAGCCTCCAACAGACCTGCTTGATGACTCCTCACACGACAGCAGAAATGTCCCTCTGCAAGCATCCATGGTCTTCCCAGATATCACTTAACTGTGCTCAGCAGCCACCAACTGACCAAAACAGACATCACCTGAAAAGACAGCTGTTTTGGGTTTGTGTGGCAAGGTTTTGGTAGCAGGGGGGGCTACAAGGGGGTGGCTTCTGTAAGAATTGGCTAGAAGCTTCCCCCATGTCTGATGGAGCCAGTGCCAGCCGGCTCTAACCCGCTGCTAGCCAAGGCCGAGCCCATCAGCAATGGTACTAGCACCTCTGTGATAATGTATTTAAGAAGCAGAAAAACCTGCTGCAGAACAGCAGTCAAGAGACAGGAGTGAGACTATGTGGGAGAAACAACCCTGCAGACACAAAGGTCAGTGAAGAAGGAGGGAGAGGAGGTGCTCCAGGCACTGGAGCACAGACTTCTTTTTTTCCCTGCAGCCCGTGAAGACGATGGCGAGGTAGGCTAAGACCCTGCGGCCCATGGATGTCTACAGTGGAGCAGATCTCCACCCGCAGCCGGTGGAAGGGACACCACGCCAGAGCAGGTGGATGCCTGATGGAGGCTGTGACCCCGTGGGGAGCTTGTGCTGGAGCAGGCTCCTGGCAGGACCTGCGGACCCGTGCAGAGAGGAGCCCACGCTGGAGCAGGTTTGGTGGCAGGGCTTGTGACCCCGTGGGGGACCCATGCTGGAGCAGTTCATGAAGAGCTGCAGCCCATGGGAGGGACCACACTGGAGAATTTCGTGGAAGACTGTCTCCTGTGGGAGGAACCCCATTCTGGAGCAGGGGCAGTGTGAGGAATCCTCCCCCTGAGGAGGAAGGAGCGGCAGAGACAGGTGTGATGAACTGACAGCAACCCCTACTCCCCATCCCCCTGCGCTGCTCCGGGGTGGGGGGGTGGGGGTGTGTGTGTGTGTCTGTGTGGAGGAGGTAGAAAAACAGGAGTGAAGTCAAGACCAGGAAGAAGAGAGGGGTGGGGCTGGGGGTGAGGGTTGTGTTTTAAGATTTAGTTTTATTTTTCATTGTCCTACTTTGATTTGATTGGTGATAAATGAAACTTTTTCCCCCCCGAAGTTCAATGTGTTTTGCCCGTGACGGTAATTTGTGAGTGATCTCTTCCTGTCTTTATCTCGACTCACAAGCCTTTAATTGTATTTTGTCCCTCCTGTGCCGCTGAGGAGTGGGAGTGGTAGAGTGGCTTTGGTAGGCACCTGGCATTTAGCCAGGCTAAACCTTAACAACCAGCTTAACATTATCAAGCTCAGCTGTAAATGAGATTGGTCGAAGTTGCTCTGCATGAGACAAAGTTGCACAGTCCAACTCTCTGGTATGGGCAAAATAGCATTTCCCCCTGCCTTAACAACGTACTATACAGAGAGGTATCATGAGAACAGTAACTTAAAATACTGTTCGTCTTTTAAGCACCAAAAGGATGTTCAGTATAAGGAAGATTTTTATCTCTGTCCTAAAGACTACATCCACTTTGATTTTAAGTCTATAACCCAGAGGAATTGACTAACATAGGTTTCCCAATGCAGAACTGTCCCTTGATGTAATTAAAACAGTCTTGTCACTTCGTTATTCCTAGAAAAAAATAAAAGGACAGAAAATCACACAGCTGCAAATCCTTCATTCACAAAACACCCATAGCACACAGTTTGCCTGTGAACATTTCCCAGTGCTGTTCCACTTGGCACTACACAGCACTAAAATGCACAGTAAAACTAGAAGTATTATGGTTTATACTGGACAGGTTTATCAGTTATTAGGTAGAAGGCAAAGTGCCTTCAGCTACCAAACAAGTGACCTAAAATCCTAAAGGGACTAGTGAGCTCACTTTTTTCTTCTTTCTTTAAATGTGTGTATGTAACTATACCCGCCTGCTTGATAGTTTGTAAAACTTCAGGAGCTGCCATAACACAGTGCACAGTGTGACACAAATTATAACTTTATTCCTTTACCATCAGCTTTAACAGGACAAAGTAATATATATAAACATGAACATATCTTTTTATTTTAAAAAAATCACATACATAATTTTGTTTCAAAAGCAAACCTAAGTTAAAGATATTTTTTATGTATGAGACTAAGGCAGTTTTTACTGGCAGAATATGCTTTTGCCAATATAAACTGCCTTAATGCTGGAGACTTGGTTTCCTAAACATACAAGTAAACTCATACTAGCTAAACTCTGTCACAGAACACCACAACTCCCTACAAAACAAAGTCTTGTTGATAGTCCTACTCCAACTATTTCTCCACAGCCTTGACTCTAAATCCCACTTAAGTGTACATAAGGTTCACCTGCACTTTTCCAAAACTGTCGAAGCTAGCAAGCAAAACTGGAAGTGGATGCAGAGCCACCTACAACCATATAGTAAGTACCTGCTGAATAGGCTTCTCTCAAAAACACCCTCTTGCAAAGTAATTCACAAATACAGACTTCCTTTTAATCACCTGCCTGAATCACTGGGATCATTGCACAATGTCTGTAGCAAGAGCTGAACAGAATGAAAAATAACCAGAAATGTGCATATGCTCACATGGCAGGAGACCCAGCTCAGGAAGGCTAAGCTATTAGTCTCACTGTCGTCAGTTGTGAGCATGCATTGGCAAACTGAAGTTGCCGAAGTCAAAGCTCTTTTTTTTCCAGCTACGACAAACTGTCTGTGCATGTGGTCTGTTTCTGTTTTGTGTGTTTACAGGGAAGCACTAAAATGTATTCAAATGAGTATAAAATAAGTCCCCAAGATAGTCTCTTGACGTAGGTTTTACTGTTAGTTAACAGTAAACATTCAAGTAAAATTTTAACACTGTGTGCACATAATGGAAACAAATTAGATCACATTATTGAATTAACAACATAGCAATTATTATACCAACAAAAACATAGCTGCAGGAACCACAAACATGAGCCAAATCCACAAAACCTCTACTACTGGGCAATACTACTAATACAGTAGTATTTCCTTGCACTTTGGTCAGGAATGCCAAGTTCTACTGCCCACAGTATGTTTTCACCACAAACTATATAAAGTTATAATGGCAGCAGCAATTTTCAACTACAGTACTAGTAATGGGAACAGCTTTTAACAGGTTTCATGAAACTATTAATTCTATTTTAACATTTTAGTTTAGTAACCAAACACTTTTCCTCTCATTTTCTTGAACAGTCTTCAAAAAAAACAAAACACCAAAACCAACAAACTCGAAAAACCCCAAACCAACACAGCAAGATTTTGGCAAGGGACATACCAATGGATGCAAAGGTCAGAAGGCAGCCGGTGTGAACGGATGCAGGGTATTATGCTTTCCAGTTCTTTGCACAGCAACATCAGTGACGGCAACATATCATTTTTTTTCAGTTAAATTACTTTTTATTTCACATAATCTCCATTTGGAAAGGGAGGTATTGTCCTACAGTTTAATGAAGAATTGGGTGACAGCAGTAGAAAGTAAAGGACTCAGAGTGACAGGAACAAGAGGCACTTCAGGAGCAACATCACAGGCAGAAGGGGCACCTGCCTGAAGTGTACATGCACATGCAGCCTGAGGACAGGAGGAACAGGAACTCTATATCCAGTCCCAACACCAGTGTGACTGGAATAACTGACACACAGCAGGAATGATGAAGCTGTGATGGACAGGCAGATGCCCATCAGGAAATGAAGACAGGGAAGACGAAGATGAAGGTGTGCCTTTATGCAAAAAAGCAGATTAGATATATGGAGCTCTTTCAGGGGACAACAGCTGGGTAAGAGCTTGTGGGTCCACATCAGAAAAGAGGCCAGTAAGTGTGGCCAGAAAAGGCTTTCTTACAGACCTCCCAAGTAGATGAAGCACCCTAAACAACTTGAGGATTGCTCTTGATCACAGTCGTAGTTCTTATGAAGAGTTTTAATCTCCTTGACATCTGCTGGAAAGGCAACGGAGCAGATGGGGACACACACTAGCAAAGAGATTTCTATAAAGTATATGTCCTTGCTATAGGTACTGGATAGGCTAACCTGGGATGGTGCACAGTTAGGCACATTCGCTATTAACTAGCACAGAAGTACCAATTTAGGATATAAAAATCGCTGGTGGCCTCAATGGTAGTGACCAAGACATAGGGGAGTTCAAGATCTTGAGGTCAGAGAGGAAGCAGATTAGTAGAGTACAGGCCATGGACTTCAGGAAAGCAGACTTGGGGAGTGGTAGGTGTGACCTCATTGAAAGCTGCAATGAAGGGTAAACGATCACGAGAAAGCTGGCAGGTCTTGAAGGACATTCTCCAAGCACAGAAACAGTCCAGCCGAATACTCAGGAAATCAAGAAGACGTATCAGGAGACCAGCCCAGCCAAGGAAGGAACTCATGGTGGAATACCACTGCAAAAAGGCAGCATACAGGACGTGAAAGCAAGGTTAGGGTATAAAGCAGGAATTTAGAAACTTTGCCTGGGCATGCAGGAATGGTATCAGGCAAGGCAAAGCTCAGCTGCAGGTAAGTCCTGCAAGCATCATAAGGATAACAAACAGAGCTTCTACTGCTATATTAACAGTAAAAGATTGAACAAGAAAAACATGGGACAGCTACTGAATGGAGAAGATGACTTAGTGACAACAGAAACAGGTAAGGCAGAGGTACTCAATGTCGTCTTTGCCTTTGTTTTCCACCAGCAAGGTCTTCCAGGGTCTGTTCTTACAGACAGGGTTCAAGAAGGGAAAGGACAGCCATCATGACTAAGTCATAGATGATGACTTAAGTCAGGAACTGCTTAACAGAACTTAATCCATACAAGTCCATGGGATCATACCTGCTGCATCCAAGGATACTGAGAGAGATGGGCAATGCCACGGCAAGGCTGCTCTCTCTCACATTTGCAGTATCATGGAGATCAGGGAGGTCCCTAATGACTAGGAAAAGCAAATATTCCATCAATCTTCACTGAAAAAAAAAAAAGGCCAAAAGGACATTTGAAGGGGAACTGAAAGATGGTCAGCCTCACTTTGATCCTCAGTGAAATCATGGAACGAGTCCTCTCTGAGCACGTTCCTCAGCATACAAATGGAAATGTTACTGTGAACAGTCGACATGTGCTCCTCAGTCCTCACTCCATTGCTAGTCATCAGGCAGAAAGTTAACATGGGACCTCATGGATCTCTATACTTGTGGTTGAAAGAAATTAAGGAACTAACATATGGAGGAATGAGAGAGGAGGATGAATGGGAGTCAAAAGCACACACCTTTAATCAAAAACCTCCACTTAACAGCTGGCTATGGCAGTACAAATCCAGATCCTAAAGCTCACATTCACTTTTAACACATTTTTTAAGCAAATCTATAAAATGGCAATGAAGTAAATGAGATAAATATCCAGGAAAGACTATTTTTAGAGATACAAGTTTTATCACAAGCTTTAAAACAAGAACAGAAAAATCTCCATTGAAAGCTCGGACAAATCTCAAGTATTTAGAAAATGAAATGCTCTTTTAATTGTCAAAAAATGCAAGGTGAAACAATAACATGCTATCTGACAGCCCACTGTAATTTGCAAAAAAACTTCTATGCAGTTTTTGTCTGCCCATCCAAACTGCAACACACCTTCTAAGCAGAAAGAAAGCAGCCTCTATGTTGGTAGGGACCTTAAACTATCCTGTTGGTAACATCACTAAAACAATCCTGTAGTAACACACCCATACTTGGCAGCAAGCACACCATAGTTCCTTTTAATTCCCGTTTCAAACCCAGAAAAGGCATTAGTAAACCAGATCTATACATTAAGGTCAGGCTCCCCTTTATTTGAGTTAAGCACAAAGCTACCCATTTCATTACCTCTGTAGATAAGGAAGTTTGACTCCGTGTCTTTTCAACAGTTAAATCCATTTCAGCTCTTAAGACTCACTGATCATACCTTTAGACATTCATGTGATTTTAAGAAATTACATCCAATTTTCTATCTAATTAGAGAAGAATGAGTGAAAAACACTACTAGGTTTTACACTGGCACCTACACCAGCAGCTAAGCAGGGTTTGTGACTGTACATTTAAGTAGGAAAACATCATTCTCCTTACTCTATTGATATATGAAAGAAACACACACAGAATTAATCAGAAAAGATCTGCCAAAGTAGATGGAAGTAGTGAAAAGTAAGACCCCATACATCAATCATCATGACATACTTAAACATATTAGGAAAAATATGCCAAACTCCTGAGTGTTTTCTAAACTTCTTCATTTGAAATGTTACACATAACCGTTCATATACAGCGCAAAGAAATACAACTTGTAAAGGTCATAGAAGTAAAATGCATTTTACTTATATTTGCATTTTACTTATATTTGTGGTATATAGGCATTCTGCTTATATACCATAACAAAGGATACACAAACTTAAGAACAAATAGGAAAGAGTCAAAAATCAGACAACAGTAGGGCAATACTTAAGGATTTTGGGGAAAAAAGCCATCCTTTCTCAGGCTCTTTTCATGAACAAGACACACAGGTATGTGGAGGTTTTTTGGTTGGTTGGTTTTGGGTGTTTTGTTTGTGTTTCTTTTGGGTTTTTTTTTTGGTTGGGTGTTTTTTTCCACAACTGTGATCCAAGTGACAACTTTTAGACTGGTAGACTTTTAAGTAGTTCCAGTGCTACAACATACCCAAATTGGCATCTTACTTATTAATTCTACCTTGCAGGCAAGGGCTACAATTACCTCAAAATTGCTGACTATAGTTTATGACTATGAGTATAGATATTTCAAAATATTTGAATTTTTAATGTACAGTATACACTCCACAAATTTTTTCTGTGTAAAATTGACAGCATTTAATTGTTGAGGATCACATGCTGATCACTGGGAAGAAAAAGGAAGCTAAGAAAAATTCCCCTGATCAATAGAACAGTTCAGTAACGGAAGACTGTCTGATCTTGCAAATTCCTTCATCTAGTTCAGTCCACAAGCATCAACAAGGAACATTCTGCAGAAAGTACATTTTGTTCACATAGTAAGGGAGAAGCAGCAACTAATTCCCCTTTCAGCCTTCACAGAACTCAGTGGTAGTCAAACGTACACAACAGGTTAGAACTACAGGCTGTGGAAAAACATGGAGTTCATCACTGGGAGTCCAACACAAATGAAGAGTCAAAATGTGTACAACCTAGCTTGTGAAAGTTGTGTCCTGTTTGGCTCTCTAATACATAATTCAGCATTCTTCCACAAGAGAGGCCCTGTCTCCATAAAAAAATTCATAGCAGTAGCTACCCTGAAGTCAGTTTCACGATCTGGAGATATTCAAAGTCAAACTGGACACTGTCCTGGGTAACATGCTCCAGATGACCCTGCTTGAGCAGGGAGGTTGGACTAGATGATCTCAAACGGTGCTTTCCAACCTCAACCATTGTGTGATGTGTATACACTGGCAGAGATTCTCTGGCTAATTAAAGAAGCCACCTACTCCAGAACAAATTATATTACCCCAAGCAAACATCATGAGGTATTTTAAAGCTTGCCATATCCGTTTACAGGAAACCCCACCTGAAAAACCCATTATTAAAAAGAAAAATTAAAAATAGCATGAAAAGCTATTATTAAAAATAGTTTAAACTATTCAACTTTACACCTGATTCTATTCATGATCGCTGCCTCTCATTCTCCTGCAGTACATCCAAGTAAAGAGCCTGTATCTTTTAGATGACTCCTTGGACAGACTGCCACTACATACCCCTGCTCCATAGTTGTCTTTTCTCCATGCCAAATAAGCCCCAGTCCCTCAGTCCCTCCTCAGAGGACAAGCAAGCACTGCAGCTTCTGCGGTGCTTCATGGTCCTCTGCTGAGCTTGGTCCAGTTTTTCAGCATTTTTCCTCATAGTGGGGGTGTCAACAGGAGACACAGTATTCCAGATGCAATCTGCTGAGTGCCAAGTAAAGAGAAATCACTTGAACTTGATGTACTTATGTTATTGATAAGATGGCCCAGGATGCCATTAGCCTTCATCACATCCAGAGTGCACCACTTGTTCATGTGTAGCTTATTGTCACCCAGGATCTCCAAGAGCTTTTCGGCAGAGCAACTCCCCAGCCAGTCAGCCTCACCCTGCATTGCTGCAGGGAAATAGTGTGTCCTGTTGCATTTGTCTTCACTGAATTTTACAACATACCTGCTGATCCACTCTTCCAGCCTGTCTAGATTGCTCTGTATGGCAGCCCTTACCTCAAGTGTATAAACTGCAAACCCAGACTTGAGTCATTCACCAACTCGACGAGGTGCATTACCAACAGCCTGGACAAGCAGATGTAAAGACATTAAACAGTTCCCAAGATAGACCCTGTGATATTATTATCTGGAGGCCAGCAGTGAGTATTACCTACTACCATTACCTCCTGAGCTCAAACTTCTAGGCAGTTTTTCACTCATCTAGTAAGTTCTCACCCATCCAGACCTTATCATCCCAACTTGGATGCAAGGATGCCATGGGAGACCACAGCAATAGCCTTGGTAAGAATCAAGGCAGATGACAGCCTCTACTCTCCCATTATCCATATATCTAGTCATTTCATCACAGAAGACAATCAGGTTGGTGAGGCTTGATCTATCCCCTTCCTCTTTTACGTACCCAGAAATGACTTCCAAGAGGATTTATTCCACTCAGACCATTGTAGTCTACTTCTTTCAAAAAGGACTACTGTGCTGTTCTGTTTCTTTTCACAGCTCAAAGATGCAGCTCACAGGAGAGAAGATACTAATTCTCCAGCCAAGGTGACGGGGATGCTATAAATTTTTTATGAGACTTGCATGATCACAGAAGTAAACTTGACATGCATAAATAATTAAAAAAAAAAAAATTTTCCTAAGGAGATTGCCCGTCACTGCATTGTAACTTCTAGGTCAGTGCCTCTCACAATTTCACACAATCTGTATTTGTTGGTATTGCAAAGTTTGTATCTTTTCTTGGTGTAGCACGCTGTGCTTTAGTTTTCAGTCTGCATTTAGAGAAGCGAATGCCTGCTTTCGGCCAGCAGACATTGTAAGTGAAGGAATTAATTCACAGCTTTAGCTAACTCTGGACAACAGGGGTCAGTCATTCAATCTTCTCCTCAACTGTACATTTCTAGCATATACACCTGAAGTAACTGACATTGCTTTATTGACACTGTGGGAGTATTTAAAACCTTGTAATAAAAAGTATCAGAGATTATCACCAGGTCTACAACCTGCCCAGCAGTCCCCTGGGGAAGTTGCTCACTTAACTGCTCTGTAATGAGTGAGAACTCCTTGTACAAGCAAAGACTGCCACAATAAACATGCACTTAATCTCGCCATGTTTTTAGTTTGCATGGTCTCAAAAGAAAACTCAACAATATTTTGAACTACACAACTACTACTGTCAAGCATATTTAACTTCTAGACAATTTTGAAAAAGACTTCTGATAAAGCTCAGCTTATTCAAATCTCCATGGATTTTTCTCTTAAATGTGTTGCTCCCCATAAAGCAACCTGTTAATTAACAGCAAGTCTTCTAATTAATGAGGACAATATTTAACCCTGTGTCACCCCAGTACTCAAAATAACATAAACCCATGGGATGGTTACCAGCCTCAGGAAAGTTCATTCAGCTACGATTTGAGCAAAACCAAAAAGTGTTTTTCCTGTTTTCTGATGGATAGAAAACACTATGCTTAAAAAATAAGAGAGAGAGAGATAATAAAAAGAGGACTTCAACAAAAAAATGCAGAAGCTCTAAGAGTTGCAAAATACTGCAGCTGACAAAGAAATAGAGCCCCCATATATTATCAGAGAGGGACACTGCAAGTCAGTTACTGAGGTCAGGCATTTGGGCAGATAGAAAACAGAAAAGCATTAAAGACAAGGAAACAAAAAGCAAGATTTGAGGGTAGAGCAGATTAGGAAAAACTGTCATTTGGTACTATTCAAGTTAGAATCTGCTGATTAGTCAAAATTATTTGGTTTTGACAATGGTTCAGCAAGTTCCCTTGGTGTCCTACCACAGCAATCCCCTGCTCCTTGGTGGACTGCAGCAGGTTCCCCAGGAGTCTGGACCACAACACTCCCAGGCTGTGTCTCTGTGGGCACCTGCAGGACTGCCCTGAGGCTCCCACCTATTCACAAACTCCGCAGTAATCAAATCCTCCACAAAACCCCAACCACCTCCTCCAAGGCACCCAGAACCCTGATTAGGGAGCAAATGGACACAGAAACTACCATCTAAGTATGCCCCTATTGTCATCCGTGCCTCTGCATGCCTCAGAACTAAGAGCAAAAGTAAGGGAATAGGGAAAAATCCACACACATAAAAATCTGAACTGTGGTAATGCAAACATATATAAAGTAAAAGGTAAACTCTGATATCTGTTAGGAATGCTATCTGACCAGTTAGAGGGTGAGGATATCTGGGGGCAGGAGGGTAGTCAAAGGAAAAAAAAGTTTCTCATTGATTTTGGAGAAGGACAAGTTGTTTTTGTAACAGGAGGGGGAATTTTTTGTTCTGGAGGGTAATGCGCTTTTAACTTCTACCCTGAGCTAGTCTTCCCCGCTTAAGAAAAAATATCCCATGCAATGTAGAAAGTTCACAAAAACACTGCAACAGCAGAAGTACATTTTACCTTTGGGAAAACACTAAGAATTTCTGTGCTTGCATCCTAAAGCCAGACTGGCAGCCACCTATGTTGTTTGGACAGAGTCCCTTTCACTCCAGCACAGATTTAGAGCATTAGAAAAGGCTTTACGCTGACACAGAACAGTATCAGAAATAACTCTTAACTAACACAACCCACACTGGTGTTTTTCACATTCACTAAGACTTCCTGAACACTTCAGATACTAGAGCAACATTTTTCAATACAAGGCACACACTCTGCCATTGGAAGAAGCGGAGGCTGTATGGGTAAGGAGCAATAAAAGCTGTACAAAAATTTGATCTGACTTCAAATACTTTTAAATATAATTGGACACACACAGCACTCCATCTGCAGCCCTGTCTTTTTAAAGCTGCTATACTACTGCATTAGTGAGTCACCGCACAGCAGATGCAGTGCACAAGCCTGCAATAGGCTGCTGGAAATTCCACGGCTTGATATAACTGTTAGTGGATCTACCATGGGTGGCAATGGCCATCAGAAACATTAACTGCTACATGCAAATCAAATAACCATGTATGTGACATGCTGCTGGGCAGGAAAACCTCAGTGAGCATCCCTCAACGGAGCTCAGTCAAGCCTCTGGCACTGCAATCCTGGTCAACTGGGGCTCCAATTTAGCTAAAAGGCAATTAATATTGCTGAACAGTTGGTGCAGAATTTTGGTAGCATGTTGTTAAGAGTGAGAGGTCAGAGAAAGTACCAGTACAACAGAATTATGAACCATTTCAGTTTGCTTGACTTCAAAATCACTGCAGAGATTCTACTGTAGGATGTGAGCAGTTTGATACAAGCCATCAAAGGTGTTGCAAAACATGAACATACGGTTTCTAAAAAAAATAAAATGCTTTAGATTACTTCTAACACAAACCCTACCCTCACCAACTTTCCCAACATTTGATTACATAAACAATATCAAAAAGCCAGAGCTATATCACAAAAAAGCTGAAGTCCAACAACCACACACACACACAAAAACCCCACTGTGTTTTTCCTATGTCTTCTGAACAACTTTCACAGTGGAGTAGTTGCAATGGCCAGCTACCAAACACAGGGTCTCCAGAAAATATTTTTGTTGCGAGCAACGCACAAAATAGCCACGCCTGAAGTGTGCCTTGGATTTCCAAGGCACCTGAAAGGTGTTCACTTCATCCAGGAACACCATCTTCACTAATCTAGGTGAATTTATTATGATGTCTACGACTGAAGACCTTGTAGCTGTTGCAAGGTCTGAGGTGGTTATTTTTTCTGAACAACTCTGCTTTTGTGTAGGTACTCTTCTGCCAGTGTCCCAGCCTAGCTCTGCCAGAATGTCCACAAGTCGTGCCCTCAGCAAAGCTCTTGCGAACAGCCTGCCTATGCCTTCTCCAGATAGCAAACTGCTTCACACACCCCACCCCATGCCCCTCCAACCACTTTTGCTGCTAAAATCTAAAAATCTTATGCATGGTATTTCACAAAAGCTATGTGGAGAAGTGATAGTAATAAAAAACTGGCCCAAAAGATCTTTTTGTCCTGTACATTTCTCTGGAATGGCATGAGCTTCTTTTTGCAGCAGCTCTTCTTTCATATTGAAGGGAGAAGGTTCTTTGCAAGATTAAGTGCTACCTCTTACTGAATTAAGAAATGAACAGACTTTCCTCAAAGATTAGCAATTTACAGTGCTGACACATCTGAATGTGTGCCTTGGCTAGACCACCTCATCTATTTGCCATTCCTGAGGCAGATTATGCATTTTCACTTTAAAGATTCATCAGAAATACCTCATTTTTCAATGAGCTTATTTTTTCCTACTTTCCTAAAAGCTACATTTTTCCACCCACTTTAAAACCTCACAATCTCAACTTCGCAAAACGTCAGACCCAGACGCCACCTAGTTCTTGACAATCCAGAATGGGAAAGCAAGCATATCACCTTGCCTTCAAAAAGACTGGCATAACAAAACAAGATGCTTCTGCAATAAAGCCAGCTGTTTTTTGAGCCAGCTAAAAGCTTAGAAGGCTTCTGTTGTCCCTAAAGGAGTAGTTCTCACTGCAGCAAATCTTGTGTCACCCCCTTTCTCTCCATGGAGTGGGAGTTTTTCCAGAGGGTTAAAAGTTAGGCTACACTCGCCCACTGACAAAGCTTTAGAGGTATTATGCTTTTCAGCCACAGAAAAAGTTATCAACAGGATGACAAACCCAGCCATTCAAATGAAAGCATACCTCTCACATTCCTTTATAAAATGCACCCAGTATGTCACAAGAGACAGGCAGAAAACAGTATTTCTGGTCTGTGAAAAGCTGGCAATTTTTATTCAAATTCCGAATTAGAACAGCAGTTGACATCCTGAAAAAAAAAAGTTTAAATTCATAACCACATACATTACCAAAGTACAAACACTTTAACAGAATTGTGCATTTGCTTCAGTTTTCGCTCTCCTTCAAAGAGTTTATTATGGGAAGATGCCTTCTACATCTGCCATTATGATCAGGCACATAGTCAGAGGCAGCAGCAGATGTTCTTCTGCAAGAGGGCTTCCAACTACAAAGCAGAAACTGGGATGCTCTACCTAAATAGTTATTCATCTACAGCCTTCAAATGAAACTTAACAATATTTGATTTTCACCTTCTGAAGTCAGTTTAAATCAATTCCTGGTCAAGTTGGTTTTGTTTTGGTTTTTTTTAATGCCTTAAAAATCACCACCAAGTATTAGAAGAGAAAGCATTTCTGGAAGAAAGACAATATTTTTGGAGGTAGCAACTTCCCATTTTATGCTTCAGAGCAAAATGTTGACAGCACTTTTAATGTGGAAGAAATGATCCGTCATGATTACTGATTACTATGGAAAAAAGTCTTTGCTATGAGAAAGGCTAATGAATCACAGAATAGTTGAAGTTACAAGGGGAAGGGATCTCTGGGCATCATCTCGTCTAACACCCCTGCTCAAGCGGGATCACCTAGAGCAGGTTGCCCAGATGGGTAGTGAATGTCTCCAATGTGGGAGGCTCCATAGTCTCCCTAGGCAACCAGAGCCAAAGCTCAGTTGCTCCCAGGGTCTCCTGATGTTCAAAAGCAGCCTCCTGTGTTTCAGTTTGTGCTCATTACCTCTCATCCTCAACCAGACTTGTCTCAACTGATTGCAACACAATTACATTTTCCTCCAAAATCCAGCTGGTTTGGCCACTTCTCAAGATACAATGTAAGCCACAAACGAGGATGCAAAGGCATAATATACTGTCCACTTGCTTTAGGGTGGGAATATATCGAGGCAGCAGAAAACAACTATTCCAAAACTACAGTGCTGTCTGCGTGTTTGCAGAATAAAGAGGAAAATCCAGCAGTTCTTTCCTTCAATATGCATTTGCAACGTTCCCAGTATACAGTCACATCAAAATACAAAAAAGCATTCAGTAGCAGGTAAGTAAGTATACCAGAGGAAAAGAAATGCACAAAGAACAGTTCCCCAACCACACATATTCAGACAGTCAAAAGCTGTGAATTTACAAAACACGTTTCTAATTTCTGCTCAGTTTAACCTTAGCAAAGTTCAGTGCAAGAACTAGCAATAACTATGCCTTAATTTCTTTTCCCTTCTAAATAAAGCATCATTTTGGAGAAATTTGCTGGCTTTAGTGAGTTGTTGTAAAACATCTGAATCCACAATTTTAAGCATGCACAATCTATTAATTTTGGCACATATGTGACAGAAAGAGGAGGGGCTACATGCTTGAACAATCATTGTTCATTAGAACTTGGAAACCTTACAAAGACCTTCCACAAAATGTTCCCCTTTTTTCAGCCTGCTGATTTCTGTGAAGTTTTAAGTAAGAGCACCACAAGTTACCCAGTGGAGGACCCTATATAACCGACTGTAAACTGAGATTTAATGCCAAAGACATAAGCAACATGAACAAGGAATTTACATATCCAAATGCTCCTCCTGTAGACTTATAAAACCTGCACGACAATTTATTTGTACTATGGAAATTCATTACAACACTGCTCACTGTCTCTGTTCTTGTCTGAAAAAAGGTATGATTCAATATAGGAACCAATATACGGACTAACAACTACTGGAAACCAGCAAATGAGGTTTTCCAGAATAAAAATGGTTCTCTTCCAAAAAATAATTACATATGTTTGCAGTCTCCTGCATCAAAGATTCTGTTTCTCATGAGCTTAATATTCCTATTAATTTCAACCAGAAAACCTGAAGATACCCTGCTCTAAGATAAGTAAAAAGACTGTATAAAGACTGCTCAGAGAAGGGAGTCAAGTGCTATTTCTTGCACATACTGTTTGCTAGTTCGGACTGACAAAACTTTGTTATGAGGACACACATGAGCAAGAGATCTCAATCTGGCCTTCATTATTCATTACTAGGCAAAATGAAGAAGGAATTCAAAGACATTTTGAGTTCAGGGTGAATTTTGCTTTCAGTCAAGAAAGTCTTTGTACCTCCAAATGCCTACATTTAATAACGAAATGAAGAAACACAGACAGCCCAATTGTGCAATCTTTCCAGAATTACTATGCTTTCTGAATCACCCCCTGCACGAAAAAATTGTACAATTAATGAAGTTAATTATCAAGGTATAGGAATAAGCACCTGTATACATAAAAGGATATTTGCCTGGTTTTCAGTGCAGCATAACCATGACAGACACCAAGTTACACAGTCTACTACCCGAGGCTAGGCTAGCTGAGGGTTACATAGCTTACCACATTCATTAGGCGGCTTTAACAGTTCATCTACAAAGAGGATACCAGAGCAAGGCCTGAAAGGTTACGAGAGAGTAAGCTGGTAGCAGCAACACACCCCAGTTACACATGAATATACTTCTTCACCAGCCTTCAGGGAACAAGGTGCAAATATTACAAGACAGCTGAATTTGTCAAGGTGGCAGATGCAGAACAGCAAGAGTCAAAGGCATAAACCATATTATGACTCAAACCTAGCAGACAGCAGAGACTTGCAGCAAGAATGAATGACATGAAGAGATCACAAAAGGATCAGTACATGTCAGCTTAGAGAAGAGGTAATTAAGGGACAATACACTTAAACCTAAAAACATTTGTGTGATGAAAATAAGTAGAGAACAATTCTTTACCACTTCTCTCACAACAATTGTCAGCATTGTGAAGTTGTACGGTTCAGTCATAATTTTCCTACACAATCCCACTCAGCTGTGGAACTTTTTGCCATAGGATGCCACAGACAGTTGTGGATTGAAAGTGATTATAGATCATGAGATCACCATCCATTACAAGATGCCAAAAGCTGGAAGCACAGATCAAGAAATTATCTCTCATTGTTTCTTTTGCTCCGAAGCATCTCCTGAAGCATCCAGTAGTTGCTACTCAGTAAAATGAAAGACTAAGGAAGAGGTCTCACGGTGCTTTTGCTCCCACACAAATAGTGATAACAAATATAATCTCACTCTTTTACAGCCACAGCCAGCACATGCCAAAAGAAAAGCAACAACTTCCCAAATTCTGCTATAAACTCCACTCAGTTGAAGTCAATTCCGAAGTCAAACTACTTGCCTTCCTAAGATGGTTTGGCATCTTCAGCACTCTTGAAAACAGGCATGACACTTTTGCAGCGAGGCTGATCTGCTTCTGCTTACAGTACCCATCAGAGTCAACAGTGCACTTATTACTTGAACATCCACGACAGCCAGGATTGTTGTCAAGGAAGAAGGAACAAGAACTTCAACTGATGTTCTAGGCCAGCGAGACCATCCTCTGCGATCCACTGAATGTAGTGTTACTATTACAAATTACTACTGTTGCAGAGAAGATGGAGTTACAGGTGCTAAAGAGAGATGAGACAGCCTTCAGCCCATTTATCAAAATGTAGAACCTGCTGCTCTTGCTTCCTCACAGATAAAACAATGACATAGATCAAACTAAGAAGTGAGAATATACCCACTGCATTTAAGTAAGGCCTGCAGAAAGTCCCCTGTTAAACTTACTCACCAGATACTCTAAGTGGAATTTTTTTTTTTCATTATCTTTTATGGCTAGTAGAAGAGACCATAAAATACCTTTAAAAAGGCATGGGGGGAACTAGACCAGAGGTTATATAGATGCATTCCTGGCCTGGAGACAGCCTTCCAATGGAACAGTGAATTAAGTCTCCCCGTGCTCAAACCCTTAGCTTCCATAGAGTGGGGACTGCAGCCTGCACTTTTCTCCAACCATTGGCTCACCTGGTTTACTCAAAATATTAACTCCACAGAGTGCCAAGCCCAGAACAGTTCTGTTAGCACTGGAAATTCTGAGTCATTCACAACTTAATCTTCCATTTTTATTTATCTGTTTGCCAGCATGAAGACAGAAAAGAGATCAGTTGCACTAGGTTTTCTCTGTTCCTGCTAGTTTGTTACAGCAGAAGTATTCAGACTCCTAGCCATTAAGTCAGCTTTAAGCAGAAGGTTGAAGTATTTGGACTGCATTGTTCTGGAAGCACAAATAAACACAGAATTATGGATTTTCTTTCCCTTTTTTTTTTTAAGATGATTTTAAAGTTATTTTTGTGCATGGCAAAGTCGGGTGCTCTGTCTGGATTTCAGTGAGCAAAGCAGACTGTGAGGTATGTTACTTCCACCATAGTTCTGCTTTGTAGCTGTGCAGAGCCATTTGTAACTGGACAGCCTACGTTCCTCTACACTCTGTACATTTAATAGGCACTCTTACGGCACATGGGAAATTCTGTGTTTTCTAAACATTTTTCACACCTGCTAATTTAAAAGCTGATCAGCTGCCAAGCAAGTTGAGGTCAAATAACAAACATGTTCCATTTATTCCTCAGGGTCAGGGGGAAGGAAGCAAGTGCATGTACGTCACTTGTGAGTGCAAGACTAACACATCAGCCTCTACATTTTCTTACAGATTTTCTGGTTTGTCTGTTCCCAGTAGGATGCAATGTTAGACGTACGACTTCTTTAAAAATAACTGAAAGCTTCTAATGCTTAACTTTATTCAGAGGTCATCTTTACACACGCGCAGTCCCAGCTCAAGAGGTCTGCCAGTATGGGACAGAAAATTGACAAAACAGAAGGCAAAGGAAAATATAGGATCCTGTTCAACCCAATTCTAACCTTCTCACTAAACACAACAAATCTTTCAGAACATAACGTCTTTATCTGACAAAAAAAAGGGGGGGAGGGCAGGGCATGGTGTTCATCTGGACACAATAAAAAATATCAAATATTAAAACAATATGTCCAATTGAAGTCAGCAATACCCTTTAAATGACTGTCTGAAGTATTAGCTCACTGGTTTCATGTCTTACATAAGAAAAAAAAAAGTATCTCAGCTGAGAGTAAGCAGAAGTTTTTGAAAATACTGTACATGTTTTCAAATTCCAGCTGAATCTTTTATATGGCTATAAAACAGAATCACATTACAAATGCGAAGTGCACTTCAGGAGAGAGTTAAATTACTATAGCTTGCACAACATTGATTTCAACCTCTCTGTACATTACAACAGTGTGAAAATAGTTGTATTTTCTCTTGCACTCCTAACTCAATTACAGAGGACACTCCGCACAGAGAAGGATCAATCACCATTTTTATTTTTGCCTCATGTTTCAAAGCACAAGATGTTACACTCAGTGCAAGCTGCTTGCTTCCCAGCTTTGACAGTACTCTTTTCACAGATCTCAGCTGCAGTTAGCAATTGAACATCCAGAAGCAGATGGGATCTGCAATGACCAGGTAACACAACAGAAGAATAGAAGAGAATAAAACCTTCCTAAGTCCCTGCTAGACAGCTACATGTGTTCCTAAACCCAACCCTGGAAAGCGAATCTTACCTAATAGCTACTGGCAGATCAGGTCCTTTTGCCACAACCTGTGCCTCTTTCTGACCCTTTGCAGGACCAGCTGGTATGAATAAAAGAGCTCCTTCAACCCAGAAAGTGAAAAAAATTAATGCTGCTTCACTGGTTCTTAGGCAGTCAAACTTACAAGCTATACAGACTGTGTGCCCTGTGGCCAGCAGGCAAGTCAGCAGCAAAGAGTCTGTATGGGCACATGTGAGCATACTCATAACCTCATACAACTTTCACTTGGAAGGTAAAAATTCTCATAAAATCCTCCCACCATCAGTTTCAACAGATGACATGCTACACTTTCTTAATGAAACAGTTGTAAGAACATATATAACAAAGAAAGAAAGGTAGTACAGGATCTTTTTCTCTTCAAAATAATCAGGAGGTGACCCTTTATTTTCAAACTCTGTAACTCTCTTATGAGATCTGTCAAGTATCAGCATAGAGACTGGGGGAAAAAATATTTGTACCACAGAAGAATGAAACACAAGCAGTCCACTGCTTTGTATGAAAAACCAGGAATGAAGATTTTAGCTCCAAAACATTTTTAGATTGCTACCAGAATGTTCCTGCCACCCTACAAAAACAAGTTAAAAATTACTCTGTCAAATTAAGCAAAAGAACTCTCTAGACTAAAATTGTACATGCAATAAAATGGGCAAGGCATGGCAAAAAGATCTACAATATTATAGTCAAATTGGAAATCTTAAAAGAAATAAGGAATTACTTTTGTGAATCACAAGAAAAGATTCATCTTACTGTAGCAGCTACAGACTATATGCAGTGGATCCAGTATATAACATCATAGTCATGAGCTTTATACGTCAAGAATCCAGACATTCTGCATCTCGGTATCTTAAAGCACTTCAAAGTTTAGGCAACATCACGTGCTAACTGTCAACTGTTTTATGACGTCAAGTGAAAAGTCACAAGAAGAGTTCCCCAAAGCATTCTGTTAAAGAACACTGACTACCCAAAAAGTTACAGTTGATGCAGTTTTCCTTCAATGGTGAATAAATCAAAATTTAAAAATAAATTATTAAAAGGTAAATAAATTCTTAAGCAGCATTCACAGAGGACAGAAAAAAAGTGATATAAGACAGACATACTAGTATGCACAATTTAGGAAAAAAACCAATTATAGTTTAAGGAAAAGCATAACTACCAAAGCATTTGGCTACTTCCTTAAGTGGTAATTATGAAATCTAAAATAAAACTACACACTTCTGCTTGCACTCCTTACAGGATAACCTTGCAGGCAAGTTTTTAACATTGAGCACCTTGTAACAGTGTTACACTCCATCACGGAAACACACGTACAGAGCTGCCATTAGCACTGAAACTCAGACAGCAGTTAAAAGTTCTTCTGTTTTTTAACATTGTTTTGAATAGCATTAACACAACAGACAGTACAAATAATCTAACTGCAAAGAAGGCTTCGTAGTCTGTACAAATACTAACAACACCGACTTGACTTAGACCATATGTGGCATCCTATATGTCCTTGGACAGCAGGAAGTTCAAAGAGAAAAACTGAAAACTCAGAAGTCAGGACAGAGCTTAGTTACATGAAAGGCACAGACATAAATCAAATTAGTCTGCTGCAGAAATTTATGATGGAAACACATCACAGTAGTAAGTTTAGATAACAGTATGGAAGTCAGTGACAGGGAAGAATGTCTGAAAACTACAGGAAAATATCAGTAGAAAAAGCAAAAGGTCAAGGGGCTTAACTTAAGGAGGGCAACTTTGCAAAAGTTCTAAAAGAAATTACCCAGAAGGAGCTTTGATACAGGAGGAAACAGAAAATGCACAAAGTATATCTTGCATGAGATAAAGATTATAACAATTATATTGTTAAATAATACCATATAACAAAGATTATAACAACTTGTAACAATTTCTGGGATAATCACACATCACAATATTTAACCTGCAATTTCCTAAGCCACACAACGTGTTTTAAAAGTTGAGACTTTACCAGAACAAGAAGCTGCTGATGTTGCTCACAGGAGAAAAACAGCAGTGGAAAAAAAAGGTCAGGTAACTGCCTTAACACTGTGGAGCTGAACTGTGTTCATTAAACAGACTGTTCCCACCCAGAACTGAGAAACAGCAAAGCTATTCTACATCTGTGTGGCTATAGGAAAAAATAAATCACAGCACACAAGTTTCCTGAGCATTCTTGGAAGCTCATTCTTTAAGTATGCAGTAGTTCAGTACCACTCATACTGCTTTAACTGTTCAAATTTCTTTCTCTCTTAACCCCAAATGTGCCAGAATTCTTTGCTACTATGACTAGATCTGCTATCTCATCCAACACAAGGAGCAAAATGTCCATTTCTCTCACTGCACTGCTTTTTATATATTTATTTAATCCTTTCAGCCTGGGCTTTACTGATTACCTGAGGCATATTGCCAAACAATACAAGATCGATTAGATGAAGTTAAACTTCCAGCCAGTAACCTAGGCCAACAAGCATGCTAACGATAATCAACATCTCACCAAAGACTTCTTTTTAATATAAAGTAATGATGTTATCCAGACAGGACACTTCAGCTTTCCTATCTATCAGAAGGCTCAAATATTCACTCATTTCTTAAGCTGCACAGCAAGCGGCTGTCACGTATCAGCAAGCTCAGAACTCCAGTAAAAGCTGACTGAGGAAACATGAAGGGTGTGGTTGCCATGTTGGTAAAGTACAGCAGCTCCACAGGGTGAAGCCTCTTGTCTGTTCTCTTCCCACCAGCTCAATGGCAGATGCAAGACGTGAACTCTGTCTTTGGCATTTCCACTACTAAAAAATCCCACAAAGGCTCAGCTCGTCCTTCTTTAGTGATACTGCCTCAACAAGAAGTCAATATATTCACATGAACATTGTCAGAACACAGTTTCTCTCTGAAAAACAAAGTTCTTACAGCNGGGAGACTGTCCACAGTGGCCACGGTGTGCCACTCCCGCATTCAGTTACATTTAGGAGACTCTTCCACAAGAGCCTTGTTTAAACCTTATTCAAGAAATGTACACAGGTCTCAGGATAATTGCCACATTGAAAGGATTCTTTTGTTCTCTGTTTAAAGGACAAACAAAGCAGGCTTGAGACATAGTTTTTGGTATTGCTAATTTCATGGAAGAATCAAGTTGATTTAGCTAGTGGACAGAACCCAAACTTCCCAAACAGGTGCAAAAATACAAGCTAAAATTGGAATACAGCAAACAACTAGAAGCACTCCTTGCAGCAGATCCCTAAATTTGTGCAGGCATTTTAAGATTTTCCAGTCTCAACCAACTGTACTGAAATTACAGCTTTGTACACTCTGGCTTGACAGCAAGATTATCTACTAGGTTCTCTCTTAAGAACGATAAGGAGAAGAGGCAACCCCAGCAGTGGAATGTGGAGTGGACACATTCCCAGAAAGCAGGGAAAGAAGGGATCATAAGTCATTTTGAAGAAGCAGTGATGGGTTATTACAAAAGCTTCCTAATTATTCATAGCAATTAAAATCAAGACTGTTGACCAGAAAACCAGTTACTCACCATTTTAAAGAAGAAAACTGGTTTAAGTAACTTCATAAGTAAAAGCAGGGAGAGGGCCAAAAAATATCTTCAAGAAGATAAAAAGGGGGGCAAGAAGACAAAATCATGAGTGAATTCAGAGGGAGCTAGGTCTACTGCAGACCTCTGTCCCCCTTGCCAGGGCACTGCCTCCACACTTCCAGAACATCCTCAGGGCGTGCTCTGTTCAGGAGGAGGCAAAGCAGCACACTGCCACTAAAGCAAACGCAAGAGACATGACCCAGCCAGTTCCACACAGACACGTAAATGCACTGGATGAAGTGTGGGCAGAGCTGTTCAACTAAGGAGTGCTTATCCTCACCTGTCTAGCACGGTGCTGCTATACTAGAAAAAGATCTTAAAAGTTTGAAGCAATCCTCATTTTCTAGTCTATTACAATCAGTAACAGACATGACTTGGGGTCAAACAAAAGATAAATAAAACAGAATAATGACAGGATTTAACAATAGCAAGTGATAGGCAAATAAAAAGATGACATTCAGTGCCAATAACCACAAAAGAACCCACATCAGGAGAAAAATAATCCCAGATATACTTGTGGACCAAAAGATTCCTTTTGCTTCCTCCCCTTAAATGGAAATGGTCTGTTTGCATAACAGATGAACATTCAGAATTAGCAGAAAACGACTACAGAACAAGACTGAAAATAGTGTACTCTCAGGGTTTGCTAGTACCTTGAAAACTGTATTCTTCAGAGCCTGTAATCAGAGTCACAGAACGGTGAAAAAGTCATCAGCTTAGATGACTATCACTTAGATGACTGTGTGCCACAGAGAAGTTGGACGAAGAAAAGTTACTGACTGTGCTGTAAAAAAAGTCAAGGGCAGTGAACACAATGTTCCTGATACAACTTCCAACTCAGAAAGTCCCTGACCAGGACTTCTGAAGCTTGGGTAATATGAGAAGAATTACTTTGTTTGCGCCTTACTTCAACTTCATTCTTAAGCATCTGTTGAGGCCACAAGTAGTGTTATGGTTTGGCTGCGGCCGGCAACAAAAGCGCCACGTGGCCGCCCCTCCCCCTGCTGGGGTGCAGAGGAGAATGGAAAGAAACAGGCAGAAATTGGTGGGTCGGGATAAGGGCAGTTTAACAGAACAGCAAACAGAGGGAACAGGAACAACAACGATACAGATAAGGGGAACACACAAAACAAAACAGACCGCACAACAGAGCCACTCTCCACAACCGCCACCGCAGTGCACTCCCAAGCCACAAGGAGCTCCCGCCGCCCCGCTCCCCCCGACCCCCCGACCGGAACCCAGCATGACGGCACATGGTATGGAATACCCTGCTCTGTTTGGCCAGGTTGGGTCAGCCCACCCGGCTGTGTCCCCTTCTGGATTCCGGTGAAAATTAACCCTGTCCTGGCCGAACCCAGGACAAGCAGCAACCAGGTACAATCCAGACTGACGTAGGACTAAGTTTTATCTGACAGTATAAGAACAATTTGTTCCAAAACCACTGTTCACCTTCCAAAAATATCCCTCCAGACTTTTAAGTCCTGTTGTAGGTAGGTTCCAAGTTTTGGAAAGCACTTCAGCACTTTTGTGTGGCCTCAGTAAAACTTCAATACAGAACAGAACATCACCAGCGGGACCAACAGCAGTCCCTCTCAGTGTAGGAAACTCACTAACAGACATTGTGTGGCTTACTGGGCACAAGCAGTTTTCCACAGACATAGCAGTCCTATCACAGACTGGTAAGTGTCTGAACAGAGCAAAAGACAACTCCTGACACCAGCTGAGATAGAATCTATATGACACTTTCTCCCTACTCTGCAAGTAGTCTGCTTGATTACTAGTTTTTTCTTTTTGCACTACCCGTTGCAGCACTTTGCGAAATACAGCCTCTCCGAGCACAACAGCAATGTAAGTAAAAAGATTCTGCCCCATGAAGCAATAAAGTTTGGAACATTATTTCCTCATTCAGAAGCCAGGTACCAAGCCTGTGATTTTACTAAAACATGACCAAGGGGCAGATGTTGACTTCTAGCAGGATATAAGGACTGAGGAAAGTCTGAACTTTCTTTGGGTTGCTTAACACTTGGCACATGACAGACCCTTCTGTGCTCAGGTACCCGGAAACTGGAACTAGAGGAAAGAACAGCACATAAGGTTAGGGCTCAAGAAGTTAAGAGAGAAGAAAGCAGTAAACCAAACTTTATGTACATCCTCTGGAAACTATGTCTCCATTTCTCTTCCTCCTCAAGACACCCCAAGGTGGCGGATGGTAAGATAAGTCAGAATGTAGGGGAGTATTAGGAGTTAGGATCTGAGTACTAAGGAACTAAACCAGGGTATGTGCAGCCAAGACTAAACATTCGGGAAAAACGGAACTGGAGAGAACACCTCCCAGACATAAGGTCGACCCAGGGACTGTCTAATACTAAAAGATTCCCACTTCTGCCAATAGTGGTGGTGTAAAATAGGGTGCATGATGTGATGGACAGGGTGGGGGTACGTGACGCATAAGAATGATAGGGAATTCCACAAAGATTATGCAGAAAACAAAGGACTTACTATCAGAGGCCTCAGGCAAGAACTCCCCAAAGGACATGTAACAAGCACATCCTAAAGAAGTGCAGATAAACCAGCAGACACCAAGACCCTGAGAAATTCACAAACATCTCAGTGACCCAACTCATGACCACATATGGGAGGAAAGATCCAGAATTCATGGAAAGGACACTAGGAGGTACCACTCCTACAGTCACCAGAGACCACCGAGGACCCCAGAGAAGCCCCACAGAGATCCAGGCTGCATGTGTAATGACTATGCAAATATGATAATTAGTTCCAGGAAACAGAAGAAGTATGTATGAACATTCTGGGAAACTTAATGCACATGCATGTAACAGGGTTATATAAGCTTTGGGTGAGGCGACATACGGCATGCACGTTAGGAGGAGCGATCCCCCGTGCATCCGGTACTGTAATAAAGAATGCCTGCTTTTTAGTGCTACACTGGCATTAAGAAGTTTTACTCCCGATTTCGGTTACAGTGGGATTCTACAACAAGTTCGAAGTATTCTGTAACAAGAACTGAACACAGAGCAGCAACTGAAATAAGTCCTCTCAATACAGGCAGTCTCTCAGAAGCCATCAGAAAGACTAGAAGACTCTGTTTAATGCTCCTGATAGTTTTATGTCTAGATGTCCTTTCAAGAGCTACTTCAAGAGAGAAAAGCACAATCCAGATTCTATAACTGAAGTACTATTAACAGCCTGCTTCAATAAGCCATTCAATGTTAGTTCTCCTAGAGTCAAATGACTACACTATGCACTGGATTTCTAGACACAGATTCTCAGTTGTCTAACTGCCAATGTTTTCTACATTATTTCCATAAGAGCAGCAGCATCTTATGATGGGAAACTCCCCCAGTTTTTACAGGAAATTGTTTCTTCCTAATACTGGCATCCATATTACAAAGCTTATGTGAATGAACTCTTAAGTTAAACTAACTGCAATGCTAAAATGTTTTAAATGAACAGTTCAGCTGGGGGAAAAAAAAAGTGTAGTCAGATGTTTAGTTCTGTAGGCTAGAGTTAATACACTTCTGTGAAACGTAACATGCTTTTGGGCAATAAGGGCAATGCAGGTTTTCTGCTTTTTACTTGATAAGAAAGAAGAGCTATACAATATTCATCATATGCCTTGAAAAGAGTTCACATCATATTTGCCTGCGCATATCAAACATGATGCAAAAAGCACCAAGCATGTACCAGTACCGTAAGCACAGGAGGAAAGTACTGGAGCTAGACAAGCAAATCATACAGTAGAGCTTGGTAAAAATTACATTCAGCATCTGAGGTTAGCATCTACCAGCCTTCAAGCTTGTGCTCTGCAATATTAGAGGTTAGGCGGGAAGGATCACTACCTTTAAAATGAGAGGCCTGCAGCTTCAGTCTCCTGAATAGAGACGATTACCCAAAACTGCAGGTACAGAGTGGAAACCAAGCTATTCTTTTCAATTAATGAACAAACTGAGTCATCTAAATAAAGGTAAAGTTCAAAGAAGTATCTACATATTGAGGACACTGCATCTGTGAAGTTTTTCATTCACTTTGCATCTCTGTAGAGCTGCACAAAACAGAAAATAAAAACTTTTCTTCCTGAAATACCAAGTTATTCTCATTTTTCTCCCCTTCCCAAGTATATGTTCCTTTATCATTGATGCTATCTCTATCATTATGTCCACACAGGAAATTTTTTTAACTGCCAAAAATATAAATAAATCAGTGCTACCACTATTTATTTACTTTTACAAAGCACTTGTTTACTGTGCGGGTCTGTCTGAAGTTTAATCTGTGTATCCTGATAGCCCACTAAAGACTACCAAAACAGATTACTAGTTACAGCAAATAATCTTTCACATTATCAAAAACATAAAAGATCTCTATATTCAACACTGCTGTAGATAGCAGCCCTCCCTGTTACTCAGTGCTCCTAGCAATCTACCCAACAGGTACAATGGATGGAGAGAGGTGGAAACAAACATCACCTAGAAGCTACTATGCAGATTGAAAAGAAGTGGTTACAACCTCTTTGCTTTTGTTTCTTGACCCCATGTTAGGGCAGCACTCCCACAGAGGGAAACACTTCCAACTGTCTTGCATACTGTGGGTGGGCATCTGTAAGAACACCCAGTGAACCTGGACAAGGGATATACCTCAGTTAACACCTAATGCTAGTGTTAAATTGCAGGAGTTCATTCATCCATCTTAGGAGCAAGGTTGTCAGAAGCCAGGTGCCAATGGGTAGCTTTTTCTGCTAGTCCAGCTGCAGCTTAGAATCATAGAATCATTAAGGTTGGAAAAGATCTCTAAGATTATGAAGTCCAACCATCAGCTTAAGTTATGACCTTAAACACAGTTTATAGGACATTCCTTATACCGTTTCTAGATAACTAATAAAGGGATGGATGCCTGACTCAGAGCTTCATGACACAAACTAGAGAAAACACACACACACACAAACCAAATGGTTTCTCATAGAATCGTAGAAGCATAGAATGGTAAGGGTTGGTAGGGACCTTAAAGATTGTCTGGTTTCAACTCCCCTGCCATGAGCAGGGATCTCTTCGACTAGACCAGGTTGCTCAGAGCTCCATCCAACCTGACCTTGAACACTACCAGGGAGGGGGCATCCACAGCTTCCCTGGGCAACCTGTTCCAGTGCCTCACCACTTTCATGGTGAAGAATTTCCTCCTAATATCTAATCTAAATCTGCCCTGTTTTAGTTTACAGCCATTCCCCCTTGTCCTGTCACTATACACCCTTGTGAAAAGTCCCTACCAAAGCTGTGCTTAACCTGCCTTTATGCAACCAGTGTCAGTCAAACATTTAAAAACCCCACAAACCAAATCAGCTCTTGCAGCATGCCCTGATTTCACCTTCCTCCCTTGTTTTGCCACAAAGGTCCCACAGCTTCACACTCAGTATAATGAAGGAGACTGCCCAATATTGAAACACTACTAGCGATGGATGCAGATCACTTTCTTCACTCTGAAGAGACTGTGTGTCATCATGGTAAAAGGTAGGTGATCGCTCCAGGAAACTAAAAGTTCATGAAAACGTCCCACGCCCACTCATTCCAGAGAAAAAGTGATCCCTTCAAACACATTTTGTAAAATTTTCTTCAAACAATACTGATATCTTGGATAAGCCACAACACTTTGGACAGGCTAAAAATGGGCCAATTTTCAGCATGGTACAACATAGAAGACAGGTCACCTAGAGCAACACCAACTGATCCTTACAAATACAAGAGTTCTTAATCATTTCTTCTTGGTATGTGAACCAAATGCTACTCAGAAAGGAGCAGCTCCTTTTAAGCACAAGGACAGAAGCCATTTCCCTTGCCTCCTTTCTCATAAACCCCACACCCTCTTCCATAGACATGGTTTCACTGAGGAGAAAGGTTTATTACTCTTTATTCCTGCCAACAACCTTGCTGACCTCTGTCCTTGCATGAAAATACATAATGAAGCTCCCTCTGTCCTTGTGATGGATATGACTTCTTTCTGAAGTTTACTCTGAATACCACAGCCATCAACATTTGACCACAAGATAGGTATTAGACAGATGTAATCCACTTAAAAGATTCTTGCAAAAATGCACATAAAAATCTAGGTACTGCATTTACAAAAAAATAGACAAGTGCAGTAATTTTACCAAATGACAGAGCAGCAGGCCACAGAATCACAGAATCACAGAATAGTAGGGGTTGGAAGGGACCACTGTGGGTCATCTAGTCCAACCCTCCTGCTGAAGCAGGGTCACCTACAGCAGGCTGCACAGGACCTTGTCCAGGCGGGTCTTGA
>Ga0065711_1029476_pt1 | contig 36060 bp, 22 predicted proteins | sample Hoacrofraction12_FD_59098 | JGI IMG/M metagenome (GOLD analysis project Ga0065711, IMG submission 59098) | Hoatzin crop microbial communities from Cojedes, Venezuela - Epithelial fraction 12 v2 (version 2) | ecosystem: Host-associated > Birds > Digestive system > Esophagus > Crop | place...
CCACGCCACGCCACGCCCCCCGCGGCGGCCGGAGGGGCGGGGCCGCGCTCCGCCGTCACGTGATCGGCGCCGGCGCTATATAGAGCGCGCACAGGCCGTGTCTCTTCCTTTTCAGCCCGTGGTGAGGGGAAGGGTAGTGTTTCTCCGCGCGGCCCCGCCGCTGAGTGGGGGTGTTTCCCTCCCCGGTGCGGGCTCCCGTCGCTCCGCGGGACGGTGCGGAGGCGCTGCGGGTGAGGGCTTGTCCCGGATGGGCGCCGGCGGGGGAGGATGGAGGCGGATTGGGTCGGCGGGGCCCGGCCTGCGGCCTAGGCCGATGGGGCGCTCTGAGGGGACGCCGCCTCGTGGTGGCCAGGCCCGGGGCGGGGGTCCCCCCCGCGGGCTGCGGGAAGGGGAGGCCGGCGCAGACCCCCGCAGAGGTCAGCTTTACGTTATTATTTTTTTTCTTTTTAACTCCGCGCTGGGGTTTTAGGAAAATGGTTTTCACTGGGAAGCGGCGTGTGTTGTGTTGGGCCTGAGGGCTCCCTGCTGCGCCGTGAATGAACGCTCGGAAGCAGGTGGCAGGAGAGCCCGTTCGGTGTGGGAAAGGTGGAGGTTGTCCCCTGCAGAATGCCTCGCTGGTTAGTGAGGGGACAGCCCTACCCGTAGCGAGTCCTCTGAGTAATGATTAGCTTTCTCAGTGTTACAATTAAAGGCGCCATGTTAACAAAGTGGCGCGATAGCTCGCTCGGACTCCCGCGTGCCTGCGCATGATGAAAACTATGTTGGTAGGGACATCTGAGAGGGTGATGAATACCAACATATCTGAGCTGGGCATGGAGCAGAGGGCAGTGGCGTGGCTGGAACACCCCGCGGTCCGTGCTGGGCAGCCAGACCAAGTTCGTGGCTGCGGGACTGACAGAGTGACTATGATTGAAGCTGTAGAAATAAAGATCTAGAGTGATTCTCTTTGGCTTAAAAACACGGGCTAACATTTATTTTTGTGGCCCTCAGTTGAAACAGCTAAAGTGTGGGTTGCATCAGAGAGCTTTGCTGTAAGGCTCAGGACACCGTTTTGAATTTTACTTGCATTTTTGCAAAAGAATATGTGAATGTAACATATTCGTTCTTTGAAGAAAAGTAATGGATACTCTTTTGTTTTCAGGTAAAGATGTATCAGCAACACTGTTCCCTCTTATGGCTTCAAAACAGGTAGGTGCTGCTTCTGAGAAAAAGGAATTTAAATGGAGAATTAATGTGTAGGTACACATACAGCAACCAGCCTGGAGTACTCCTGTATCTCAGGAAATTACAGGACCAGCGTTCGTAAACTCGTAATTGCCTGTGGAGGCTCTTCTGCTGGAAAAAATGAGCTGTTGCTTTGTACTGGGCAGTGGATGTGAGGCTTCTGTTTCTGAATCACTACTCCAGCCTCCCACCAGACTGCAGTAGCACCGTAGGGGCCTGTTACCCTTCAGTACTGCCCTTTCACCATCCATAGAGATAAACAGTTTGTTTGGACGTTTGCTTGATTTCACAAAGAGCATGTAGCTACCAGGACTGATCACTAAATCAGAGAGCCAATGATGGTTTCAGTATAAGAGTAGTGGACAGAAGCGATTTCTGAAAACTCTGCTCTGAGGCTTTTTTCTCTGAGTGTTCACTGCTGGAGGTATTCCCCCAGCTGCTACAAGTGTCTGAAACTGTTGTGTCTCTTCCAGGATTGCCTCTGAATGTGGAGACTTGATGCTGCTTCACAAGGTAAGAAATACTGCTTGAAAATTCAGTGTAAAATGATGCTTGGTGTTTGTCTAGACAGCATCTGCTGTTCTAATAACACTGGTTGGCAGCCTTTATTCCCTGAGCGAAGTTTTCCCTCTGGTGCCACAATGATGACACATATTTGCTACTCTTGACCAAGAGAGTGATGAGCACTTCTACCACCATAGCTTTTCTCTGAGGCACAACAGCTTAGAACTCCACTTGGTAATGTTTTGACTTCTGAATATACTGTTAATGAGCTTTTGTTTTCTTCCAGGATTTGAGTTGTGCACTTGGAAGACTTGCAGAAGAAACATCACCTGGTGAGAAGCATGTAGTCTGTGTAGGGGTTTCTTCTGTGGGGCTGCTGGAATGCGCAGGGGAAAGGGGGGGATGTGTGAAGTGGGGGGGAAGTACTTTGGGACTAATTTCCACTAATATGCAAAAAACAATTGATGCTTGCTAGTGTTCAAAAATTCTTGAGTACTCATTTGTCTTTTATTTGGAGAACTTCAGTTTTTCAAAGCAAGAGGCGATAGCTTGGTGCTATTATTCCAAAGCAGATACAGTGATGATGGCATAGTTCAGCAGAATATCCTGTGAAGAACACAGTTTTGTCTTTTGCCCCTATCTGATGTATCTGGCTCTTGTGATCTCTTGCCTAGGAGGTGTGGACTTGCACACGAAGGCTGAGGGAATATGATTTTTTTCTTTATTCTTTTGTTGCAGGCACTGGGGGATGAAGCTGTAAGCTGTGCAAGGTAAAGATCGTATTGCCTGTATCTGTAAAAATTAGTGCATGTCACTGGTGTGTGAAGAGGCTGTGTGTGATGACGGCATAGTTCAGCAGATGACCCGTGGTGATCACACTGTTACTGTCTTTCGCTCCTGTCTGATGCAGCCTCCTGCACCCTTGGGCTAGGTTTGACAGACCATTCGTCTGGAAAGCTGAGGGCAAAAGGCCACTTTCGTTTGGTCTGTAAATGTGTTTTAAAACTTATCTCAGAAGATCAGTAGATGGGCTAAACATCAAAAATTTAGTAGGATGACTAGAAGGTTAAAGGGTAGGCTGTGCTTGTGAAATCAAGCACAAATGCAACAGAATAAATTTATTTCAGTAATGCAAGATCTGGGTTGGTCTGGTGTTAGTGCTCCAAGTTCTGGAAGTGTTGTGTTGCTTTGCAGGCTGCCCTGGGCAGAGGATGCTTGTGCTTCCAGTGTGAGGAGCTGTTTCACCTGTTTCTGATCTTGAAGACAAGGCCTTCTGAACTGAAGGTAATTGAAAAATGTTTTCTCAGATGCATGCCATGTTTGACTGCTGTGTGTGAGGTTGGAGCTTGCTTTTGGAGATCAGAGGATCTGCAAATCCGTCTTGTTCCTGGAAAATCTGAAGCAAAGTAACTAGTACCTGAAGAGTACCTTCAGAGCCTCTGTGCTTCATCATAAATCACAGAATCACAGCATTAAATAATTGTTTTGGGGTGTTCATGACTTCTAGGATGTGGCTGTTAAAACTAAATGCCTTGAACAGTGAGTGTGGCAGTAGTGTGAATTTCATATCTGTAATGCTTTTCCTGGTTTAGGCCAACTTAGATGTGTAGACAAAGTTCATGCTGCTGAACTCCACAGTTTTGAGGCTTGCTGCTTTCTGCCCTTCAAGCAGTCTCTCGAGCTGAGGGGTGACATCTGAAGGCGGCTGGGAAGTGTGCTGGGAGATGGCCTTATGTGTGGAAGGGGGTGGGAGTGTCCCAGTCTACTGTAGATGATGTTGAATCAGGTCTCTGATCCCAATGAGGATAAAACTTGACTAAACACTGATACAGTATTTGACTGGAACTGATCTTGTGCTAAAACTTTCTGCTGGACTCTGTCTAATAGCAGCTCTTCCGTTGCAGGCTTCCAAAGTGTTTCTCATGGCAATGTAAGTACTTGTTTTCTCTTGGCAAGTATTAGCGTTAAAAAAATGCCTAGAAGTGAAGTATTTAACTGTGTAAGCTGGGGTTGGAGGTGCAAGGAGCTGGTGTCAGCTGCTGCCTGCCTTTTGGCCAAACCAGGAGGATGCTTAAGGGCAGAACTGCTGGGTAGGGCCCAGCCTGGAGAGGCTGGTTTGTGCTAAACGCTTCGCTGTGTGCCTGTGAGCTCATGAAGTGGCCCCGTTACCACTATTAGTGTTATCTGCCCTCCTACCCCTGGCAACCTTAGCCTAAAGCGGTTAGCTGTCCAGTGACTGACAGTGTGAGCTGCCTGTGTGATGAGATGTGACTGCCTTGACTTCAATCATGGAGGTCTGCAATTAGCTCTATCTGACTGCAGGCACCTGACTAGGTGTCATCCTTGTGTGCTTGCTTGTGTGCTGTCCTGAGATTTTGCTTTGTTGCAGGGCTGGTGCAGCGGAGCTGTGAATTGATGTGCTTGGTAGTGCTGCCAGCAAAAGTGAGTTGCCAGGAAATGCATATGACTGGTCAGAACTGCGGGATGGGTGATGGGGAGGCTGCTAAATGCTGGCCTCTAATTACAACGCAGCTGCAGCATTGAGCAGAAGGCTGCTTGGGCATTTTCATACCTCTGCCTGTAAATCGGAGGTTACCAGCAGCCCGCTGGGTACTGAATCTTGCACTTTGGGACCAAAGACAGTGATGATTGTAAAAGCAATGGACAAAGGAAGTCTTAATGAGGCTTTAGTGTAACACCAGCATGGGACTGACATTTCATATTCTTATGTGTGTATCCTAGATTTGAGAATGGGACTGCTGGATGCACTGACAGATGCTGCTTACTTGGTAAGCTGCTTGTTTCTCAGTTGCCATAAGAGTTTTTTACTACTTGACAGTGCTAACTGCTTTCTGTAACTGAAAAGAAATGGTATGGACCAGTTGAAATCATGTGACTGCTATGGACTGCTGGAGTTTCTAGTTGGTAAGAAAGAATGAATGTGGTAACCTGGGGTTAGTGCAGAGCTTGTGCTGACCAAAACCAGTACAATTATTTCCTGTTTAACTTTTTACAGGTTAAATTAAGTAGTGGGCTTTTGCAGGGAGTAGCCCTGATCTTAAATGTTTGGAGTAATGTGGTAAATGATTTGCTTCAATGGCTAGATTAGAGCTTCTGTGTGATGTGAATGAAGGTGTGGTTGGGGCTAGGGCCTGAAATGCTGAGGTCAGGTCCTCCTCTGAGGAGGAACAAAAGTAACAAAAGTGTTAAGTTTCTCTAAGCATGTACTGTTTGTGATGATTAATTCTAAGCAATGGGAATCTCTCTGAAAGAGACTGAGGAGGACTCTTGCACTGAAACAGTACAGGCATTCAGACTAACTCTTGAAGCACTGCCAAGAAGAGTGTGTTAATAAAACTTCACTTGTTACAGAGTGAAGCTTGTGGGGAGTTCGTGTGAGAAACAAGACTAACTTAGGTCTGAGGTAAGTGCACAAACGGTTTGAGAATTACTGGGACATTGTCTTTGTGCTAAAAGTCTAGTGGTGCATAAATCAGGTACAGTTTGTCTTCCTTTATTGTACTCTGATTGTCCCACTCGACTACTGTGGGAAGAAACATCATGTGCTTTTGAAGCAAGAATACACTTCTATGCAGTCCTCAGTCTGACTTGAAAAGGAGGGCTCTTTCTGAGCAGATACCCTAACAATTCCTGCACTATAGTCAACGGTAAACTTTTGCCTAGAGTTCTGTTTGTATGAACAGAAGATGGGGCCTCACTAACTCTTAAAAAATGGGGTTTTATTGCTGAACGTCAGAGCTGAATCAGTGGAGAGCACTTTGCCAGTACAGTGTTGATGTAGTACAGCAGTAAACGTAGCTCCTGTCATAACTCGTATCTGATGTGTCCAGCTAGTCTGTGAACTGACACTGGAACCCTGCACTCTTGAATGGAAAAGAAAACACCACCAGCAACCCTGTATGCTTGTGGTTGATGCTACTTGGTGGTGTTTTGCTAATCTTGGTTATGTTGGCTGTACACAAATTTAGGATCAAGTTCTAGATGATGGCTGTACAAACTTACTTCCTCTAACAGACTGGTTCTCACTTTTAAGGACAGGTTTTCAAGATGATTTCTATGGGACTTTTAGCTTAGGTATCAGAACTCATTGAATACAACTTTCTGCTCAGGAGAGATGGTATCACAAAGTGCAAGTAGTGGCTTTGTGCTTTTCCCTGATTCTTCTGATGTTAGTAGTTCTATATTTCCAGTTCAGTTAGGATTTGTAAGCTTTGTATATCCTATTTGGGTGTTGCGATTTCTTGTCAGTTGCCAGCTGAAATGCAGCCTCCTAGTAGATAAAATTAGTTTGGTGCATAGAATGTCATAGCTAAGGAAACTTGCATATAGTGATGTCTGTTATTCTGAAACAACTTCTCTTTCTCAGGAAAGGATTGTGCTGTCTGCAACCTCACAGGGTAAGACTATACAGCAGATGAATTTTGTTTAAAAACTTGTGAAAATATTTGTAGCCACTGATGAAACTTGATTCTGCCAAATGAATTACTGTGATATTACCATTTCTGTTCCACTTTTCTCTGAGGTTACAAAGCTGCTGTGGAGCTTTTAGCAGTTGTACTACTGTGTATGTTGATTGTCTTTTGTTGCTTCAGGTGAGGAGGCAACTTTGAAACTGCTGTGTGAAGAACTGAGAAGGTGAGTGTAACTGTAGTAGTAGTGGAGTTTATCTGCTGGAACAAATGATGATAACCTTACCTTGAACTCTCTCTCTGAACAGAGATGAAAACCCAAGGTCTGAGTTGTTCCCAGCAAGCTTCTTATGTTAGTTTGGTGCCTTACAGTGGTTCTTGTGTCTATCTTACTAGGTGGAAGATTGCAGAATAATGAGTTACACTTGCATGAACAACATTAAAAAAGCCAAGGTTTTATTTACCACGCTGGTAATGTTTGCCTGATGCTGATTGGAACCAATAAAATATTGTAAATTCTGCTTCTTGTTGTGAGCTTTCTGACTTGAACAGCTTGCTGTAAAATAGCTTTAGGCTACTTAAATTAAGCATTTGAAGCTTTTGTTAGAGCAGAGAATAAACTAGTTTAAATGCCAGTCCTGCAAGTGTGTTGCTTGCAGTCAGCTTGCAAGTAAGTGTCAGCTACTGCTAGTGTGCAGACTGCAGTTGACCTGACAAATACCAAAATTCGGACAAAGCTAAGTAATTACACTAGTAATTAGTGTTTTGTAGGTGAGAGCTAAATGCTACTACTTGTGTATTTGCTCTTAAAATTAGAGGCCACCAGTAAGTCTGGTATTAGATGTTCAGATGCAGATGGTGTGCATAGAAGAAGCATACATCTTGGATGCTGTTAACCCTGTTCTGCTGGACTGTTAGTCTAACCTGATCACTGGCATTAGGTCTGGAGCAAGACAGCATCAAGCCTCCATGAGGAAGAAAAAAGTTGAGTAGAGGTGGGGGATTTTGATAATACTCTTTTTAAAATAAAAAACTGCTTATGAGGCACTAGGGCCTGCTAAAGTATTGCTGCCTCCCAGAACTTATGGTAGGTTTCTTCTCTGAAAAGCTCATTTAATTTCTCCCATCTTTCTGTTGTCTCATGGGTGATATCAGTATGGGAAGAGTCACCTCTGAAGAGCTCATGCTTCATAATACTTGAGGTGTTGCTGTAGCACTTCTAATGAGAAGTAAAATTAGACACCCAAACTGTTTTGCAGGAGTATTTTCAATAAGAGGAACAGGTTTGTCATGTCTCCCTCCTACTCCAGCTGGTGCAATCTACTTGAGTTCAAATTACATCTTGTAGGAAGAGCTGAAATCTTTTTAGCCAGGACAGTATTTCATCCTAGAGAAAATGAATTGGACGTGATCCTGTGTCCATGTGCAAATTAAACCTCTTCTGCACTAAAGCAAAAGCCATTAATACGGTCTCTTTTCACCCAGAGCTGATTAGTAGCCTCTTAATATTTTCCCCCACCATTTTACTTTTTAAAATACCACACTTCGTTGTGCCTGTTAAAGAGCTTGAAGGGACTGTCATAGCCTGCGGTATAGAAGAAGTCTTCATGGAATGGTTGGCCTCTGTTCCTTAAGGTTCTGGCCAGGACTTCAGCTTCCTCAGCATATTTCTCTGGGGAGGCAAATCCACTGAAGGACCTGGTAGAGGTGGAAAGGGGAGGGAGTTTTGTTAAGAGTTCAAGTCCCTGCTTTTTATTTTTGCAGTAGGAAACTTCAGGCTTGCAAAGCATGTAGTGTTTGAGCACCTCTTGTGTGGTTTGTAGTTAAGTAAACTATGCAGAGCTAGCTGTCAGGGAGCATATGGCTATGCATGCTATTTTAAAAGGTAGGATTAAAAAAAAGCAGGTGTCCAAGAGGATTCTCTAGGCTGCATTTCTATAAAACCCAGTCAGTGCAATATTCAGGAGTGTGCTGAAAAACAAATGTTTTAAAACCTGGTTTAGTAGGACACCCCTGCATAAGAAATACTTCCAAATGCTCAGGTTTTGCCAGTCAAGGCTCTGAACAGTAGGATCTATCCACAGTTAAAAATCACCGTCAGTAGATGAACCCCTTTCAGCAGCTGCCTTCATGTGTCAGCTCTGCTGGTGCTGCTTACCGTACAAAGATGGCTGCTGCCTTCCGCTCTTCAATAAACACATCCGAGTCAGTAGGCTGGGGTGGGGAGTCCTGATGTTCAAAAGGCACAAAGAAAGAGATCTTGATGTCTGAGCAGCCAGGTTTTATCAGGCATGTGACTGGTGCAGTCATGTCAATCTTCATTTCTAGAGGAGAGGAAAAAAATGTCTGATCTGCAGGCAAAGACAGTGCCCAAATGCTGCTGTAAAGGGTGATGCAGACTTAGCCTAAAAGCTGAAACCAGCCTCAAGGGTAGAGTGGAGACACGTGGTTATTCCACAAGGAAAGGGAGCCTGCTGCATCCCACAGCTGATCTATTTTACACTGTTTGGCCTCATCTCCCATTTGTGCTGCTTGCAGTTCAACACCAGCACACTGTACCTTTCTCATTCTTCCCTTGGATGTAGTGGAAGAGTTTGTAGAAGCCCTGGTTCATCGCCTCCTTCTGGTTCTCTGCCTTAATGATGGTGCTGACCCACTTTGCTGTCTCGTACTGACGCAGCTCATAGTCCTTTGCCTGAAAGGTAGCAGAAGTCTCAGTAACCATGAGATGAGTATTTCAGATAATCAAAAGCTACTTTTTCCAAATGCGTGTGAGAATATTGTTGCAATGTGCTAACACTGAGCAGTTGCTTTGCTGCAGACTCTAGGCACACCCCCAGCATCAAACTGTTTGATGCAAACAGCAAAACCATGCTGCTCTGCCTTAGGCTGGGCTTTTCAGAGCTTATAAACAGTGTGTTCCTCTCCCCCTGTGCAATTGGGTGTCAGCAGTGTCTATAGTAACATTTCCCAGCTTTTCCATGCTCATCAGACTGGGAATCCCAACCCCCCCTTAACTCTGCAGCGCCCTGACTGTAGAGAGCTCTGTTCCATGGCCTGCAGCGATTACCATCGTCTCTGCTGCGCTCCACCGAGGGGACTGCAGATCCAGGGACAGAAACAGTTGCTTGAAGGATTTGATCATGTTGCCAGAGCTGAAAGGCAGATGCAGGTCGTTAGCCTCTCTCCAATCAATGTGGTATAAATGGGGCAGAGGAAAGCTCTAGGGCTTTTCTGCCTAATGCCAAAGAGCTTTTCCTCAGCCCCTGATCTACAACCTTTCAGTGACACTTGAGAAGTGACTGGAAAAGTTCAGGTGAAAGACCAGGTGCTTTCTAAAAGGCAGTTGTCCCTGAAATTATGAAAGCCCTGGCTTCTACTGCTTATCCCCAGTGATTCAGCAAGGGCTGAAGTCCTTTCAGCTCTAAAGGAACCGACAGAGGACCAAGAAGCTGTCTCTAGGCCGAAGTGGGAGTGTTCATCTTCCAGGATACGCTGTCTTCACCTCTGGATGCAAAATGGAAGGTTTGTGGTTCTGAAAGAGGCAGTTTTGTGGAAATCCGTAAGTACAGAGGACTTGAGGACTTCAGCCACTTTGCTTCTGGATGAGGTGTTGGTGTTGATGGGTACTCTGGTATTACTGATTGTGCCCATAACTTTATCAGGCCTCTCGTAATAGTTGGTGCCTTTCTTAAAGGCCTGTAGCCCTAGAGTCCTGTGAGTAGATGAGATTTTCTGTATTTATGAGTATGTAGCTACTTGCCTGGGTGGCCTTCACAAGGAAGGAAAAAGCTGAAAACGTGAAACCACTCAACTTCCTCTCGCTGTCCCAAAATAAAGCCAGTGCAAATAATCAAAATCACTACTGAAATAATCACATCTGGTGAAAAGTCTTCAGATTTTAGGAGCCTTCATCTGTGATTTTTGTCAATGCCAGGCAGATGGTGGTGCATAATCCACATCCCAAGAAAGTCTCTGCTTTCTGTTACGCTACGATGTCCTTTGCAATTTGCGTTGCAAAGACAGCATATAGTTAATTCAGCATTACCTTGATTCTTAGATCGTAGCACGTTGTTTTCTCAGAGTGTAACTTAATTGTAGGTTTCTCAGGTAACAGAACAAACTCCGCTGTTATTTTTCATTTCTCTGCCTCTTCAACTGTTAGTAGCTGCCCACACAACAAGAAGCACCTGCTCTGTCGCTTGTGGCTCCACTTTTTTCATGGGCTTTCAGTATTAAAGGTGCACTGGTGCACCTCACAGCATGTCCTACCTCCAGTTGTAAGGTCTTTAGGGTGTGCCGTCTTTATGAATGCCTGGTTTTGTACCATGGCTGCTTTTGTAAAATCAAGAACTGCCTTGTGCTACCCAATTACTTTCTCACCCGTTTACATTTTCTTACAACACGTTGACTACTGCTGAATACCATTAATACTCTCCTGTGCAGCCTACTGTAGGTGACCCTGCTTCGGCAGGGGGTTTGGACTAGATGACCCACAGAGGTCCCTTCCAACCCCTACTATTCTGTGATTCTGTACCCTGGTTTAGAGGTGACTACATGGAGCTTTCTCTTTGAGATCTATGAGGTTGAAATGCTTTTGATACAAAAACACCCCAAAAAAACCTGCTGGCACTGGTTTCACTTACAGTCCTTAAAATTAGAAGTGCATGGAGCGCCTCCTGTGTGGAGCTTTTTCTAGCAGCTCCTTCAGTTGTCACCGTGGAGCAAGGAAGGATCAGAGAACAACACAGCAGGAGGCTGATGCCAGCCGCTAAAAGCAGGCGATGTCCTCCTCCCTGTCCCAGCCTGAAGGTACAGCACCTTCAGCAGCCTTCACCAGAACGACCGGTCACCAGGGACTGCTGCGCAGTCCTAAGCTGTGCTCTAATATGCTTTTTGTCAATAGTATTTACAAATCAACAAAGCATAACAATAAAGCAGGAATCCAGTCATTTTATTAGAAGCAAATGTGAGCAATGATACTGAACCCTCCTACAGTAATTTATTTTATCCATTGCCATTTCAAAGGCAAGGATAATGCTGCTTTGCTGTCACTTCGCTTTCTATTTCTCCTTCCTGCAGCCTGATGGAAAACATGTTTCTCCTCTTCGTGTGCTCCCTGGGTATGCTGTAAAGCAGAGAAGTAAATGTTCCTCTGTTTGGACGCCTGCTGTTGTAGCTGCTGTACTTGTTAATTCCAACCCCTCCCTGACACACCTTTTCTTAACTGAGTAGTTAACTGTTGGATGCCTGACAGCTCTGTCTTGTATAACTGTGGCCTGTACTGTCGGTGGCTGCACATATGAAATATTTTTGAGTTACATAAAACAATGCTTCTGAGGGGGGAAGACAAACTGAGAAGAATCCTCCAAATATTTACAGTTCAATTACTTTCTAGATCTCCAGGAAAGCTTAGCTTTGAGGTTTCCATCTGTTCATATAAATGTGACCGTAGAGTGTCTAGGCTTTCTGTGGCTGTTACAACACACGAGCCAAAGGGACAGAGAGCGTAGCAGGCATCTTCACGGTTTACGCTGATGTGGCGAGTAAGCATAGCCAGAACATGCCATTCCACAAGCTGCTAATTATATGAAGAAAGTGGAGAAAGTAGAGCTACTTACGTTTTAAGTTGTCCTTACCCTTCTAGCTGTTGCAGCGTGTCCTGCTGAGGCTGCACGTACTCGTGAGATGCTGCGCGTCGGTGTTTATTTGAGTTTCATCAAACTCCGCCCATGCCTCAGCCCTATGCGAGGGAGATGCTGTTATGCAAACCAGGAGGTTGTAGCCTTCTCTGGGTCTTAGTGGGGAGCTCCCACGCAAATACTGAAAGCCCCACCTACTACTCATGAGGCGACACTGGGTCCAGTGCGTGAGCTGACTCCATGAACAGTTTTGCGCCCTTGTGTAAGGCACGCTTGTTTAACTTCCCCTGGTTTCCATGGCTGTGTGCCCACATATGGCAGGGTCAGCGGCAGGTTTTGTGCTCTCAGGAGAAAGAATTTCACACAACTAACATTCCCCCCCAAAACTCAGATTACACGAGAGTGATGGTACAGAATGTCGGCTTTTCCTTCTTACCCCTGGGGTAAAACGGTAGTTAGAAATCTGTCTGTAAATTAAGCACAGACCACCCTCATGAGATTTCTGCTGGCGTGTTATGAAAGGCAGACAGTGTTCTATAATGGCTATTTCAAGTGGTATTTGAGACTAATCAGCCCCCTTAGTCCTTGGATATCTGCCCAAAGGGGTTACACAAAGCTATTGTGAAATTCTGTCCTGCTCATAATGCACAAAGTGAAGCTGGGCTCTTCCTTTAACCAGCAGCAGCTCCGGACGTGTTTAGGAGCGAACACAGTAGAGCAGATGAAAACTTCACCGTCAGAGTTGTGAGAACACCTCTGTGTTTCCCATGGTTTGTGCAAATTCCTTGCAGCCAGATTCAGCTAAGCTCTCTGGGACATTTGAAATCAATAGCTGGGAATGACTTCTAACAGGAAACACGCTTTGCTTGCAGAGAATTTCATTAGCATGCTGTGTGATACGCTCCTGTTCCAAAATGGGGAATAAAAAACCTCAAACCCATGCCAAATAGCAATTGCAAACTTGTCTCTCAGGCCACAAAGCTCTCTAAAGCCACAGAAGTGGGGTGGTGCGAAGAGTGGTTTACTAATGGAGCCTACTGGAACGTAGGCCTGAAATGTGGGACCAGTTTTCAGTGTGCTTTGTCCTTTCATTTTGCGGAGTAAACTTGCTCTCAATTTTACCTGTGTTCTGCTTGGGTCAAACAGGAGAATCAGCAGGGCGTATCGGAGAGGCAGAAGCTGCTACTTCGTGGTGTTTGCTCAGGAGCTACAGGCATGCAAAGGCACATGCTTGTGTAAGGTTAGCTGTTATGTTACTCTGTCATCCTAACATTCCTGTCAAGCGTGTACTAGTAACTGTTTTATCCGGAGTAGAGAAGGCCATGTAAAAAACTACACCCAGCCACAACAGTTGGGCAAATCTCAACAAATTTGGCCCAGTCACGTGCACAGAGAAGTACTGCCTTGAAAGGGGAGCAATTAATCTGTGAATTCTCATTTTGTTTCTGAAGCAGAAAGGCCCAGAACAAATCCCCTGTCAGTCTGTATGTGTCCAGCTGATGTTTCTGTCCCTGACAAAGAGCTAACTGTTCCTGGTGGTGCAGCCTGAGGTTGGAGAACAATGAGCAGTGTTTTCCTGAGAGGTTGTTTTCCATCGCTCTTGTTTTTCACAGATACAGTGAGAGAACATGTCAACAGTTGGAAGAGCCAGGAGGGCAGACATGAGGACATGTATTTTGTGCATAGCTGTATATGCACCCGTCCCATACATAATTAGGGGGATGGAGAAGGGATTTTGACACAAGATGACACAGTCTCACTGGTACCTCCAAATAGGGGAAAATCTGAGTATGCTAACACTGTTGGACACAGGAAGATAACATGAAAGAACCTTGAGGTCCCAGGCTATCTCTGCCGCCTGAGGAAAAACAAAACCAGGCAGCAGTAAAGGCTCATACTGCTTACATAAATAGCAACCACTTCTTGCGCGCTGTAACTCTAATGCAAAGAGTTGATGCCTGCAGTGGAGCCATAAATGTACAAATTAAACAGGCAGTAATTAAGTCTGAAAGGTAGCCTATGACACCTCTGTTTAATGTCATATATATATATATGTCTGGGACTTGGCTGGTGTTTTCGAGAATAGCTGACAAAGCAACGTTTTTCTGTCCTGTTGCCTTAAAACTCGAGCAGAGATGAGGGCACAAGCACATAAAAGCATGTGGTACTTTGTAGCTGAACTTTGCTATTACAGCTTCTGCACAGAACGCTGTAATGAACTTAAATAATGGCTCTTCAGGCTAACAGCTTCTGTTGGATAAGTATAAGGACAAGCCTGTGATACGATCACTTGTCATTTCCGTTTTTCCTCTCTATATATATCTTTCCTATCTATAACAAGCCCAGACAAGACCTTAAGCATCATGCTATATAGCAGAAATGCTTACGTCTGCTCTGTGGCAACCTCACAATAGCTGCTGTCAAATTCATGCAAGTGTGCTGTAAGCTGCCTTTATCCCAAGAGGCAGGCACAGACTGCTTGCACAGAACAGGTGAATCTTTTCCGCTGGCCCAGTTGTGTCAGGATTGGAAAAGTCTGGGAAAAAGTGTTTTGTTACAGTATGATTAATGATAACCTTGAGTCATGTTCTAGTAATGGACAAGTCTGTAGCGTAATAGGAAAAAATGGCATGTGAGGGGCAGGGGGCTGCATGTGTCTCCAAGTACGGCCGCTCACCCATGCTAACAAGTGGTCTGAACCCAAACTACTCCAGGCGGTTTTGCGTTTCTGCCTGAGCCTGTCAGAGCATCAGTTCCCCTTGCATTTGATCATGATTTTGATTTAAAAGAACTGAGGCTTTTCATGTATAAATGGCATTTGCTTTTGCAAACGTACACTTATCAGATGCTGCAGAAGCCTCGTAACTCAGAAGCTGAGCATGTGAGTAGTTACTGTAAATAGTACTCCAGGGCAGCAGAAGTGTCTCTATATGTGATTAGATGACCTGTAGTTTTCTGCAAATTCATCTCCCAAAAGAAGCCTCCTACTTCCTTGCTCTAACAAAAGAGAAATCCTTCTAGCAAATTCCATTTTCTATCTTATTCTCACTTCCAGCAAGGAAAATGAAGAAGCATAAGCGTACCATCTTGTAAAGAAGCAGCTCACTGTGCTGTAGCACTGTTTCAAGGAGATTCCATATTACCCATTGCAAGTTGGGCAGGTGAAACCTCTGCCATAGCTCTGATGAGATGGTATTTAAACATTATGCTCCAACCTACATGTTTTATGTCAGCACACCAATTTGTTACCATTGGATTGGCCTTCAGCCAAGAATGATCAGCTTTCTGGAAATGGATATGTGGATTTTGTCCACCGTGCTTTTTGCCTCATTCCAGCTAATTAGTTACAAATGGCACATGAAACGATTGCATCTCCCTGCTACCTTGAACAGCTGACTCAATTGACAGCAGTATCTAAAATCTTGCTAAATGAGTGACTCCTCGTTAGCACCTTACTTCATCAGAGATGGCGAGGAACTGGTCAGCCTTGACCAAATAACAAGCTTCCTACATCCAGCATTGCTCCATCTTCTAGCAGTGGGGATTTTGGTAGTGGGTGTGGGGTTTCGGTGGGCATTTTTGTTATTTAGATTGTACAAGTAAGGCCTCCAGAGACGGATTCCTGAAGAACCTGGTCTGTCTCCCCATTCTCAAGATGAGCCAATATTGCGTTCTGCAGCAGATGGCACTGTTGTTTGCGTTCAGAGGTGAGTTTTACTTTTGTACAAAAGCCCCTCAAACTCTCTTGGTTGCCAGTGATCACTTTCGCTCGTTAATGGATCCAGTGTACCATGATGGTTCCTTCTATTTCTAAAGCCTTACACTGGAATATACTCTAGTATCTATTAGTGAACTGTTAATGGGAAGATTAAACATTTAAGGATCTTAACATCTGAAGAATTAACATCTTTGCATGTTAAACATCTTTTGTGCAGCAGACACACGAGTCTGAATGTCTGTGGTAGGACAGTTAAGCAAATCCTAAATTAGGAAAATCCTCCAGGTTATGCTCAATTCTAGAAGAGTTAAACTGGCAAGCTTCCAGGCAGAATTGATAGCCAACTTAACAGTTTAAAACTCCAATTTAAAGTCTGAGAGGTCACTATTTCTTTTGTTTTTTTCACCTTTAAATTTAGAGCAGTGAAAATGAGGTAGATGCTCTACATGTAATGACATCACGTCAGCTTCTCAGATGATATACTTCTGAATACCAGCCAGCCAAGACGGTATTGAACAGAATTTCATCACTTTCATAGGTGTTGTCTTTTTGAATTTCTGCCATTGTTTAGGCTTGGGTACTTCGTTCTGAAAACAGATTTGGGTCTGTCTTTACAAGAGTATTATATCTGGATACATTTATTTATTGCAGAGAGAAACAGAAGTAAAGGGATAATTTAATTATGCCCAACTGGAACTGCACTCATGGTAGCTTGAGAAATGGGAAAATCCAGATGTCAAAACTGTGTGTGGGTAGAAAGAAGTGTGATTTGGGGGAAGCGGAAATAAAGGACAGGGGTGGTAAATTGCAGTCAGTGTAGAAAATTTTGGAAGTGGTAACACAGCAATAGCAAAAAAGTCTGGGGGACACTTGCAGGGCCCCTGGCTTTAGTAGTTAACCTAGCTCAGCACAGCAGTTATTTGGATAATGGAGTAATAGATACATGAATCCACTATCTTGGCACATGGCAACAAAAAAGCATTTATAATTTCCCCGTTTGAAATTGTCTTATGGAGTTACTTAGATGAGCTTTTGACATTCATGTTCATTTCTTTTCCTTATAGAAAAATATATTTTTATTCCTGTACTTGTTTTGGAAGAATAGCAACTGATTTTTGTTGTTGCTTTCACTGGTGTCCTTATTATCCTCACAGCTTTGGCACTAGTGACACTTTACTGCTTATTTCAGGGGTAAGTGGGAAGACACTTTTCCGGTCACTGCACAGCATGCTGCAGCTGCGCAGAGCCAAAACTCTTCTGCCTTGCTCAAAATTCACAATGCAGACTTTGGAACCAGAATGTGAGTTCATGTATTCAGAGTGTCCTGAATATAAACTCCCACGGCCATTTAAGCCTTCCTAAATGGCTTTTGTTTTTTTCTATTGGAAGGATATGTTTGGCATTAAACATGCACTTGAAATGAGTACAAAGGAGAGAAAGTATTTTAAATGGTGACAGTAATGTCGTCTTTCTCTCACCCTTAAGACTCTGAACTCATACACATCCTTGGCACTGCAGTTTGCACGTGGTATGCGAGCACTCAGGAGAGCAGCGTAAGGGGACGTGCAGGTGTTCATTTGCTGATGGCTGCAGGAGGAATGAAGAAAGTTAGTAATTACCCACTATATGATGTAGTCCTGCTGAACTGGATCTATGCTGTCCTTCAGACCTCTGTGGAATAACTTGTGTGTGTTGGTTTTGGCTAAAGCACAGTTCTTTTTCCTGCTGGTAGTTACATAGGGCTTTATCAGTGTAAATATCAGAGAGTCTTAGAATCTTTACCATCGTTTTCTTAATTGCATTCCTTCCAAAGGTAAGCAAAGACTGCCCTGAAACACAAAACCCTCGCCCAAGGACTGGGGGGGACAGAGGCAGTGAGGACAGTCAGAAACAGCGATCATGGCTTTCAGGGATGTAGGAAAACAGTCCCGACCCTGAACCAGCACTGAACTGGGGAAGCGATGGGCTGGGGCAGCTCTAGAATTTCTCAGAATGTCTCAAAACTACTGTAATCCCCTCTAGGCAGCTCTAAACTGCTCAAAAAGGCCTTTAATCATCTCTAAAGAGCTGTAAGGACCTCTGTGTTACTGCAGTGAGGCAATTGCCTCAATACAGATGTAATTTACACAACTCTAAGTGGTCTCTAAACCACTCTAAACACTTTCTCATCAGCTCCAAACTGCCACTAAATGGCTCTAAATATCTCTTAACAATTTATTACTGCCTTTAAAATGCCTTGAAACTTCCTGTAAACAGCTCCAAAGATCTGAAGAATAACTCCAGATTCCTCCAGAACTCCTCAAAAGCACACTAAGCAGTTTCGAGGAGCTCTAGTATCCCTTGAAAGAGTGTTAGCATCCTCTGAACTGCACTAACATCTTTCTAAACCAACTCTAAGCAGATTTCAGATTCATCTGATTTTATCTAGAACTCTTCTATATTGATCTGAAGATCCCTGAATTTCCTTCAGGCCTCTTAAACTCCTCCAGTGACATCTCAAACTCCTTGAATATGCACTGAGGTGCTCTAATACCATCAGACAGCTACAGAGCACCTCTGATGAGCTCTTGAAGAGCTGTTACTACACCCTCTAGATCACACCTTTTAAAATCATTTAACTGATTCTGAAACACTAGGGTGCTGCTAAACCAGCCTGGACTTACTTAAACAGCTACAGATGCACCGCACTGCTCTACAACACATCTAAACAGCTCCGAAACTCCTAATCGGCTATAAACAACGGTGAGAAGCTGTACGTTCCTCTAAAACCTTCAGTCTACCTCTCTGAAAATCCTCTAAATAACACTCATATCTAAAATCATCCACGCTGCTTTAAGCAGCAGTAAAATGCTTCAAAATAGGTCTCCAACCCCTCTCAGTCTCCTTGCAACTGCTCTAGAACTCCTTTCTGCAGTTCTGAAGCTCCTGTTTAGCGAAACAGCGCTAAGACTTCTCTGAAGTCCTCTAAAAGTGCTCTGAACAGCACTAAGGAGCTCCACACCACTCTAAATTGATCTAACTCCTAAAGCCCCTATAAACAGTTCTAAGCAGCTCTAAAATCCTGTAAAGTGTGCCAAAATTCCTGTAAAGTACTCTAAACAACTGCAAACTCCTTTATCTCTTCTAAATCTCTTCTAAAAACCTCAGAGCACCTCTAAACTGATCTAAAGCTCCTCTGTGTTGCTATAAGCAGCACTAATGTGTCTCTAAATACATCTAAAATGCCTCTAAATCTCTGCTGTAGAACTCAAAAAACTCCTCTACACAGCTCTAAAATTCCTGTAAAGAGCTCTGAGCAGCTCTGAAACCATTCTAGACTGATCTGTAACTGCTACAAACTGTTCTGAGCAGCTCTAAACCACTTCAAGCTACTGTAAAACTTCTCTCATGTGCTGTCCACAATGCCAAGTAGCTCTAAAACGCTCTTAAAATACTCAGAAAATCTTCTGAACTTTCTCTGAATGGCTCTACAGAGCACTGAGTTGTTTCTGAGGCTCCTGAAATACAGTTATTCTGGGGCTGGTGCGGCTTAACCTCTTCCTTAATGACCTGAGTGATGGAGCAGAGAGCACCCTCAGCAAGTCTGAGCTGGGATGAGTGGCTCACGGACTGGCCGGGTGCGCTGCCGTCCAGAGGGACCTCAACAGGCTGGAGAAACGGGCCAGCGGGAACCGCAAGAGGTTCAGCAAAGGGAAGTGTAAAGTCCTGCTCCTGGGGAGGAACAGCTCCAGGCACCAGTACGTGCTGGGGACCAGCCGGCTGAAAAACAGCTTGGCTGGAGAGGACCTGGGGGTGCTGGTGGGCTGAACATGAACCAGCAGTGTGACCCTGCAGTATCCTGTGCTAGGAAGCGAGTTGCCAGTGGGTTGAGGAGGACATCCTTCCCCTCTGCTCACCTCTGGGGTGTGAGGCTCCCCGGTTAAGGGAAGACATGGACTTCATAGAGCGAGTCCAGTGAAAGAGCCTCAAAGATGATCGAGAGATTGGAGAATCTGCATTGTGAGGGGAGGCTGGGAGAGCTGGGGCTGTTCAGCATGGAAAAGGAAAAAATACTCATGGGGTGGAAGAGCATAGAGAAGAGGGGATTTCTGGCAGAACATGATGAGCCTCAAAGAAAAAAATACGTGTTTTCTGTGAGAACCTGTTAATAAAGCCAAACTCCTGAGAATCATAGAATCATACAATCATTAAGGTTGGAAAAGACCTCTAAGATCATCAAGTCCAAGCATCACCCCAACACCACAATGCCTGCTAAACCATGTCCCGAAGTGCCGCATCTGCACGTTTTTTTGAACCTGTCCAGGGATGGTGACTCCACCACTGCCCTGGGCAGCCTGCTCCAATGCCTGACCACTCTTTCAGTAAGGAAATTTTTCCTAATGTCCAATCTAAACCTCCCCTGATGCAACTTGAGGCACACTTGAGAAAGTGATGACTGCATGTGAACAGCCCACAGTGAGCATATTTTGGAGTGGAGGAGGAATACCATGAACCCAAACTCCTGAGATTTTTGTGTGACTACATGAAAAATGTGCTCTCGGAGCACAGAACAGCGGGGGATTGTTCTCTCTACTGCAGGCACTGGACGCTCTCAAAACGCGCTCTGATGGAAGATCCGAAAGTGCGTGCTGAAGGCAGAATGTTTTATTGCACCTGTTTTATGGGTGGGTGTCGAAAGCCCAAATGGTTTTCCCCAGGAAGCAAAGCAAGCCCACAGGAGAGCCCCAAGCTGCAGGTGTTGAGGTGTATTCAAGAAAGACTGACTGGAATCTTTTTGGTAGTAAAAGAACTGCAAATTAGAGGCACTGCCCCCCACCACAGTGGGCATCCATCGGAGACGATGATTACCTGCATAGCCTGCAGCTAGATAACCATGGCAAGGAACAGAAGAGCTAATTACGACTTCTTAGGGAGACTGAGGCACAGAGATCGATGGCTGGCTCGTTTCTTCAGTGCCACAATTTTTAAGTTAGATGCTCGGGACGGGTTTGAGACCCCGAGGGTGAAATGTGCGCATTCGTCACTTGGAAGAAGTGCAGAGACGTCAGGTGAGCTGGAATGATGCTGAGCGCGTTGGACGTGTGGCATTTTGTTTTACAGTAATGATAGTATTTTCATGCTTACCCTCAAGTTACTGAGCTGTAATTTTAGGTTTCATCTGCAGCTGCACCTTTGGTTTCATCTGGGAACAGAGAAAAGATGAAATTTGACTAATCAGTGTGGGAAAAAAAAAATAGTATTTTAATCAGAGATGCTCTTTATCGGCGTTCCCAGGCCTCAGCAAGCTTTTGCCATGCCCTCTGGCGCCGATTCCCTTTACGAGAAGGAAGCAAAAAGAGAACCCCTTTTTTTTTCCAGCAGCGACTTGTGCCTGGGCAGAGATCCCCACCGAGATCCGTGGAGCTGTTGGCCAAACGCTCCCACGTCTCTGGTGCCACGCCTCGGCCACAACCCCCCGCTGTGTCCCCACACGCGCAGGCAGCTCGCTCCCTCCTTCCACGCGGCGTTTGGCGAGTTGGTGGGCGGCAGTTGACAGTTCAGAGCAGCTTTAGCCTTTCGACATGGCTTGGGGAGTGTGGGCTGCGGGAGGCAGAGGTGGGTGGGGGGCACGGTGAGGCGATGGCGGTGATGGCGTGAGGCGATGGCGGCCATGGCGCCTCCTCCACCCGCCTCCTGCCCGCTGTGAGGTGATGATGGCGGTGACGCCTCCTCTGCCCGCCTCCCGCCCGCCTCCCCACAGCTTCCAGCGCCGGGCTGCGGGGACCGGCGAGGGGAGGTGAGGGGCTGGGAAGGGGGGAGCCAGGGGGTGCTGCGGCCCTGAGCGCAGCCGGTTCGTGGGACGGCGAAAGGACAACGGAAAACATCTCTGAAATGTAACCGCGCCGGGTGCTCCCCGTGCCTTCCCGTCCCGGGATGATGCTGGCTGTGAGAACAAGACAATTCTCTCCGACCAGAAATAACCCCCTTGCAAAGTCCGCTTCTTCTGGACTTTGTCCAGTTTTGCTGTGAACAGAGGTCAGCTGAAACTCCGCTGAAAGAAAGGCGGCGGTCATGTTTGTCTCTTTCTTTCCCAAACAGCTCAATGACACCCGGCAAGAAGTTACGGGGCCTCGTAGCTGCTACGATCACTCCGATGACCCCTGATGGGTGAGTAGGAACCCCTGTCACAACGTGGCAGCTTGTCAGAGTTGCGCTGCTTACTGTTCCCTTAAAACCCAGTCTCCCTTCTTGCTCGGTTGTAACTGATCAGTTTGGGGTTTGCTTTTAAACCGGATCTCTGATGGGATGGGGAAGCGAGCAGGTTGGTCCCAGTGGCACTGGAGTGGGTTCCCTTCGCCTCTGTGTCCTCCCGCTGCCCCACAGGTCCTGTCGGTCTGGGTTTGGAGAGTTTGGATCCGTCTCGCATCTCTTTTTCTGCCGCTTTTGTTAGGTGCAAATGAAGTCGTCGTAAGGTTATGCACGTGGAGTATTGCAGTATTTTCACATTTGTTAAGGCGCATCGCAGTCCTAGCTGAAAAGGGCTCTTGAGAGCTAGAAAATAATTGTTAAAATCTGCAGGCCTTTTAGACTTTTCTTTGCCCTAGCCAACTCGTGCATGCATTCACATGTATGTGTGTGTGCATGGAATTAATCTGAACCTGAAGAAAATACTGCAAGGACTGCACAGTTCTGAAAATAACATCAAATTGAGAGTTGAAATTCAGCCTTCCTCAAAGCGGCGAGGGTAAACAGATGTCCTCCCTACTGCATCTTGATGTTGCAAGACAGAGTTGTTTGGAGTCAGCAAAGGACCCTGAGCTGTGCTGATGGGGGATGTGTCAAGATATGTCTGTGTTTTTGAGGAAGATGGTGGAGGTTTGCTAGTACAGTCTTCTGAAAGTGAGCCTTTACTTTTTGAAAGTATGATAAAGCATGGTACTGTCTCAGGGAACACATTTGCATTGCAGTCACTGCTTCATTCCTTACTTCAAAGGAAACTTATTTCCAATTTCACTTTTATTACTACTCAAATTTATTGCAACGTGGTATTGGAGAGTGACCTGGGCCCACTGCCTGGAATGCCTGGCCCTGGGGAGACCTGTCTGTGAAAGCAGCTGTGAAATTTTGGGTGATGCGTGAACCCAGTCAAGGTCCCAGAACTGACTTCCAGACTGGAGGGTGGGTCTGTGTGTTTGACAAATGAAAACGATGGTGAAATATTGTACACTGATAAACAAAACGAGTTTGTCCTGCAGAGGAGATAAACCTAGAATTCAGTTTCCCCTCTTTGTCAGGGAAGTCTGTTGCTTTCCTCATCCTTTAGTAAGAGAGAGAGAGAGGTCAAAGTCACATCCAGCAGATGCCATTTCACTGCCTGTGTCCAGCGGTTGCAAGTATAGTTTAACTATTTGCTAGCACTTGCATAAATATCCCTGTGCTCTCAAGAGGACTCTTGTTTCCCTCAACAAAGAGGTTTGAGTGCCTCTCGTTCTCTCATATCTCCCCAAAAAAGTCCTTTGCTGTCATGAGCCTGCAGTAATTACCCATTGAGATAAAAAGTTGGAACAGTGAACTGCTTGTCAGGAAGAAGAGAAACTGGAAGAAAGCATTCAGAACTGAACTGTTACCTGAAATATTAAACAGATGCTGAGGGTATCATACCTTGGGGTAATTTGTGTGTGTACAATTGCAAGGCTTCAAAAACACGTCTTTTTTTGTTTTCTTAATCTCTAAATTTAAGATATCTGTGGGTGGAGACTTACGGTTGCTGAGGCTTCTAAGGCTGCTGCGGTTCCTTTCATTTCAGACAAATTAACCTGTCAGTGATTCGTCAGTATGTGGATTATCTGGTAAGCGAGCAGAACGTGAAGAACGTTTTTGGTAAGTTTTTCTTTGACAGAAACTGTGTTACACCCCTTTTGCCCGGATGGCAACCCTATGATATCTTGCCTGGTGAGAGCTGTAGTGGGAGGGTGTGCAGATGTGTGATCATCCTAGACTTTTATATTCACCAGGGAAGAGCATGCAGGTGATACTTAGGGCATCTGCTTTTGCCGACAGCCCATTCCTGTGTGGGATAAAATAAGCATTGCCTTCACACAGTGACATTTCCAGAGATGAATGGATAATGCTGTCTTGGCAGAGAAGACTCGACTGAATGATTCTCCACTTTCCCTGGGCAAGATACAATCATGTGATTGAAAAACATCAGCTCGGGAGTCCGGGGAATTCAATGGGCTCCTCAAAGCCAAATGGGCTTCTCTAGGAGACCTGTGGTGCGCTGGGTGGTGGCGAGGTGGTCACTGCTCCCATCTCTCTGTTCTGCCTCCGCCTCGGGGAGTGCTGTGGGAGCAGCAGGGATGGCTGGGTAGAGAACATAGCATCTGCTGAGCCACTTCCATTCACAGCCCAGCATAGTTAAGTAAGCTGAATTCAGAGGGAAGATTTTGGTTCAAAGCTTATGTGGAAAGAGTGCCAAGATGAAAACCAGAGCATGGCAGTGTCTTCAGCTATCCCAGTTGAATCTGGTGTTTGTGACGACTGGGCATGCTGACATCTCGTCATTTTCCAGGGATGCTTTAGCCTAGGTAGGACACATGGTTCTACTCACGACAGAGACACCAGATTTCAGGCCAGGCTGTTTCCCTGGGGCGGAGGGTAGGCGATCACTCTGCCTGGCTGGCTGGGTGTCCCTTTGTGCCCTTGTCATAGCCTGACTCACCTTGCTGGGGGAAGGAGGTAGCGGCTGCTGGGGATGAGGTGCTGGGGGGCAGTTTCCCAGTTTCAGCAGCTCATTCTGCCTCGTCCCTCCCACCACCGCTGGTCCTGAAACACCCAGGTTTCCAACACAAGCATTTAGTGATGATAACACTGGTTATCATCCGCTGATGTGGACCATTGCTGTCTTAAAATGAGTTAGGGGAAAAATATCTCTGTTTTATATCATTGAAAGGGTCAGTTCTTGTCTTCAGTAAAACCAGCGCGTGTATGCCAGGCCTCAGCAAGTGTGGTGTGGTGTGTTGTATTGTGTTGAAACAGTGAACGGCACAACAGGAGAAGGGCTGTCCCTTAGCATCCAGGAGAGGAAACAGTTGGCGGAAGAATGGATGTGCCAAGGAAAAGACAAGTGAGTAGCTGAGAGGGAACAGGGGATTCCAGATCTCGTGTTACAATATAGGCATGCCTCACTGCAAAACCACATCTGCTGATGTTTTTGGGGTTTTGTTTGGAGTATTTTGTTGTTGGGCTTTGTTCCCCAGCTCCTTTACCTTAAATCTGTATTTTTGTTAGTGCCAGTTAGCTGGTGTCCCTTCCCGCTGCTCAGAGAACTTGTAAGAGCCCTTTTCTTTTATATTCTGAGCGTTAGTGGGACAGAAAAGGGCTCTGGGGGAAAAAAAGGGCTGTGCCCTTTGCTTATTGCTGAGAAGAAATAGAATTAAAGAGCAGTCTGCCTATTTATGCCCTGTGAGCATTTCTGAACCTTTTAATATATGAATTAAATTATTTGTTGTGCGAGAAGATGAGGAGTAAAGGGCTCAAGTGTTTCCCTAAAGGTGCAAAGTTGGTGGCAGAAGAAGGGCTTTAACCCAGATCTTCAGCTGTGTATCTGATTGCAGGTCTGCTCTCTCTCTTGTACCTGTCGTAGTCTGATATCACTGCTGCCTTCTCCTTAGCTGCTATGTCAGAGGATGTGGAGAGGAGGAGGTGTTTTGGGTGAGAAGGATAGTGAGCAGAAATAAACTGGTGTGGAGGCTTGCGGTCTGTATGGATATAAAGGAGAAACACAGAAATGGGACTGACGGACTGGAACCTGGGAGACCACCTTGGCAGGAGCAGACAAGCAGTCAAAGGTGCTGTTGTGAGGCTGGACTCTGCTGGTAGCTCTGCAGAGCAGTAGGTTTAGAAAGCAAAGATACGCTTTGATACCATTTCCCTTTCTCAGCTTCCCCTTAAATCCTTCATGTCTTAAATTCCTAATAAAATGCTAAGATTTGTCCCTCCTTGACAGCCTTGCAAATATGATAGCAAGGAGTCACACATGATTCATATTTGCAAATGTGTTTTCATTTTTCCAGCACCAGCAGCTTGCCGCTGTCGTCATTTTCCCTGTTTGTCTGCTTGTCAGGTCAACACAGGTTCCAGTCCCTTTGAGGTTTAATCTAGCTCAGTGAAGTCCTTGTTCTGTGGCTCCCTGGTCTGAAACTATCCATTTTGGCAGTCTGGTATTTTTCACCATCACTGAAATCTCCCCAAACCTTCTGAATTTCTCCTTGTGCAGACTGGATCATGTGATCATTCATGTGGGAGCACTAAGTCTGCCAGAGTCCCAGGAGCTGGTGGGTACATGATATGATGCCTTTTCACTATGTGTGTAGTAAATATAAAGCAGATGTACCTTCAGGAACTTTCCATTCTCTCATTTGTAGGCAAGACACGCAGCAGCCATAGGTGCTAGTGGTATTGCTGTAATAGCCCCCTTCTTCTTCAGACCCACAAACAAAGGTGAGTAGATGTGACTGCCAGACCTAGAATCGTAAAATCACAGAATGGCTTGGGTTGGAAGGGATGTTAGAGGCCATCTATTTCCAACCCCCTGTCCTGGGACCTTGCACTTGGCCTTGTTGAGTCTCACGAGGTGCGCACAGACCCACGTCTCAAGCCTGCCCAGGTCCCTCTGGATGGCATCCCTTCTCTCCAGCGTGTCCACCACACCACACCACACAGCTTGGTGTCGTTGGCAAGCTTGCTGAGGGTGCGGTCGATCCCACTGTCCATGTCACGAGTTTCACCTCTAAGAGAATGAGTGTGAGTTACTGAAATCGGTTTGATTTAAAATAAATCCCGTCTTTGCCTTCCCTAAGGTCTGCCACTGAGTTTTCTGACATTTCAGGTTTTTACATGACTTGCTGTGTATGGTATACAAGCCATAGATCGCCTCTCCACATACCCTGGCTGCTGTGAAGCTGAACTCTCTTTCACTACGGATAGTTCGCTTCTCTCACAGGGCTACTTGCTTGTTTTCTTCCAGATGAGCTGATTGCTTTCTTACAGAAGGTTGCGTCCGAAGCCCCCGCGGTTCCATTTTATTACTATCACATTCCTCCTCTGACGGGTGTGAAGAGTAAGTACTGCTTAGTCAGCTCCTGCTGAGCCCGTAGGCTCCTAGCAACCTGCGTAATCGCAGTGGCTGGTGGAAGTCGTCTGCCAGCCTAGACCAGGTGTGTGGCCTCTGCTCCCGTCACTGCAAGCTGTAGTGGAAAGGATCCTTTCTGAAAATGGGAGGTGAATCCAAGGCTGGAAAACAAACTGAATTCCTCTTCATTGGAAAAAAGTCACAGCTTGTGAGTACTGAACAGCTGGGACGGAGGAGGGGATGCTGACCCTGGCTTTGCAGTTAGCGTGGGCCAGGATAGGTGATCGCCTTGGATAACCATAGTTGAATGCTGTTCATGTTTGCTAATAGATTAGGTGTGAAACCACAGTGCTTCTCAAGTCCTATTATTTAGCAGAGGAATGAGGAATAGAATACAGAGCTTCGGTTACTTGCTCTAGACAGCAGGTTATGTGGTGGTTCTGGATGTATGAATTGATACTTACTTTTAAATACGCTATTGCCAGTTCACTCCGAAACTTCTCCAGGGTTTTTCCTGTCTGATCTGGTAAAAGTAATGCTTCAAAGAGGGCGGAAAGAGGTCTTTTGTATAAGTCTGGGAAATATTCACACCAAAGTTGTCTTACTGGTTGTTGTAAAGCTATATAGTTTACTAGGCCTAAGCCGCAAGTGAACAACTTGTAAAATAGCAAGTCTCCCTCTTGGAGGCAAGACAGGGAAATCTCCCAGAACAGGGGTGTGTTTCTTCATACGAGGTTGCTGTTCTGCGCAGTTCGTGTGGAAGAGTTGCTGGATGGAATAAAAGAGCAGATCCCCACCTTCCAGGGCGTGAAGTTCAGCGACACGGACCTCCTGGACCTTGCACAGTGTATAAACAAGAATGAGAGAGAGCAGCTTGCATTTCTTTATGGGGTGGATGAGGTAAGAGCCTCCTCTTAAAAATTATTTTTTCCATGACATTCTCTTCCTTCAGCCTTGGGGAGAAAAGGTAACCCTGGACATTCAGTGCTCCCTCCCACCACCCCTCTTTTTTTCTTTTATCTTGTTATGTGAAGTAAAAATCTTGTTTTTCTTCCCCCACCCCAAACTAGCAACTGTTGAGTGCGCTGGCAGTAGGGGCAGATGGAGCAGTTGGAAGGTCAGTACGGCTTGGACTCCTTCCCCTCGACAGACACACCTTACCGTTACGTGTTCCACTATCTACACAGTATTTCTCTAGCTGTCTTCTGTCACAGCGGTGGAGGATGTTGCAGGGTAAGGCTGTACCGCAGCAAGCAGACAGACGAGCTAATGCCAGTGCTAGCAACGCGACAGTCATATAATCTGTTGTTTTGGAGTATGCTAGTTCAGGTGATTATTGCTGCAGTCTGTCAGCGGACCCAAAGGTTTCAACAAATTTCTTCATCCGCATGGCAACTTTTTGAAGTAGGGAATCATTTTTATCTTTATTATATGGGTAAGGAACCAAAACCCAGAGAGGTTAAAATAATTTACCTTAGTTCACATGAGAAGTCTGTAAGGAAAAGGGCCCTGCTGAGTTTTATTTCTGATTTGTCTTCTGCCCCTCATACCAGGCTGCTTAGATGAATTACTGTGTGATATCTGCCTTCTGAGCAGATGATCCATTGAATGAACAAGCAACTTGAAAATTAAGTGATTGACTTTCTGTGTTGTCTAACTGGTTCTTCTTATTTTTAACTTTGAAAAGCATTTCCATTTGGAAAGAATTAGGAAGAGAAATCTGCTCTCTAAACTCTTCCATAGTTTAGACATAGTTTAGATGCGTGACAGTATAAACCACACATAGATTGCATGAATCTCTATCATCATCATCATGGCATTCTTACAGTGTCAACAGAGAAAGCCTGTGGCTACCTCTTTTGTTTCAGAGGTTCTAAGCTCCCCCTTTGCATTTAGTGATTTTATTTTTGGTTTGGGTTTTTTTTGGCAGTACATACAACTATTTGGGGCAAAAAACCAATCTGATGTTGGAAGCCTTTGCAAAGCTGGACCTTCCATTAGCACAGAAGTATCAGGTACAGTGTCTTTACTGTCCCCCCTAGGAGCAGCCTTCTTTCTTCTCTGGCTTTACTGGAGCTGTTTTCCATCTGGTGTTGTCATCCATGCCCTGAGGTAGCTTTATTAAAGCAGACTTCTTTCAGCTCCAACCTAACTTGTTATTCATCTCTCCTCACCTTTTTGACCAGTCCTGACTAACTTTTAACCAAGGTCTGCCTTACTCACCCTTCAGCTCTCTAATCTCATCTACACAGAGGGAGCAATGGGCTGACCTTTTTCCTTGAACAAGCCCGCAATGGCCAAGCCCCTTGGCTGGGCATGTTCTGGTGATACCTGTCCCAAAGCAGCTCTGCCTTGACCTCTCTTGGTCTTGGGCAGCTTGAAAATGTTTTCAAGGGATGTTTGAAGCATCCTTCTTTTGCCTTAAAATAGAAGTGACTGCAGGCTGAAAGTCTGAAAGGCGTCTGAAAGATGGTCTGCTCGGGAAATCTCTGCACTAGGCAGTGGATATTCAGATTTGTAAACCTTTAGAGATGATGTGAGACTTACCAGTGTTCTCAGACTGCTTGCAGTGAGGGACAGCTTGAACAGGAGTGACAGACTGGGAGGCAGTGATGGCTTTCTCACATCCCTCCCTCCCTCCCCTGTTCCAGTGGAATTCAACTAGTATTTCCCATAGGCTGGCCAGGTGGCCAAGAGCTTTTCTCAAAGCTGTGCAACAATTGTAGAAGATGTGAATATCGTAGTAGCTCTAGATGCTTTGTCATCTTAAACTCTGAAGGAGTTAATAAACTGCTGTCTGTGTTTTCTAGTTTCTCACTGGGGAATTTCTCAACTTTGTCATCAAACTAGGTAAGTTCTACACTGCCGGTGTCCCTCGTTATATCTGAAAATGCAGACTCGGTGTGCCAGAAACTCTCGTGTTGCTGTACCCTCAGAACTTCCTTCCGGAAATATTTCCCAGTGAGAAAATGTTGCGTGTGCCATTTGCCGAGTTCGCAGCAGCTGGGAGCTCAAGGAAGGGAGCTGACCAAGCATCCCCGACAGATACCACCCTCACTTCCTTCCTTCCTCTGTGAAATATCACAGCTTTAAATCTGTGGCCCTGTGATTTAACTTTTTTTCTTAGCCTGACTCCTTCTGTGGGTTGCTTTTTTTTTTCTGTCTCCGAAAGCTCATTTCTAGCTTTGTTTCTGGAGAGTCATTTTTCTGAAATGGTCGTGCTCCAGTAGGAAACCACCTCTGATACTTGTCTCTCCTGCCTTGCTATCATTTATGAGTAACTCTGTCCAAGGCTGTGCAAGGCCAAAGCATTTTAAAATGGAATCATTTTCAGAAACAAACCCAAGTTTTAGTATAAAAAGCAATTAAAACCAACCAAGTCAGAGTAGTGTAGGGAGACTGAATCGGACATTTCATGGTTTTCACTTAATGAAGAGAACTGCTCATTGGGTTTTTGCTCTAGATATGCATGCCCCAATGAATCTAGCTGAGCTTTAGAGCTTGGCTGTATTTCTTGGAGTAAAAGTCAGAGGAAATGCATCATTGTTTAGCCTTATAGATGGAGGCAAACACTGAATTTCCAGAGGTGCTTAAGGAGACTTGAGCTATGGACAGAGAGGCCTCCTGAAGTTTCCCATGGTGGTTTAAGCTGGTACCCAATGTCATCGTCACACATCAGCAGGACATTGCTGCTCCTGGGGCTTGCTTTGTTGTGAATCTGCACCAGGGGATAACCATGAGGCTGCAAACACCGGGCTGCTGGGATGGCTCAGCCTACCCCTGAAGGTCAGTTTGAAGTAGCCCTGTTTTTGCGTGGAGGACTCTCACTGTCTTTTCCGTGTCGGGGCTGCCCAGCAGTACGTTTTGGCAAGGAGAAAGGACCACACGTACAGCCCTGGTTGCCTGTAATACTGACGCAGTAGTTTGCAAAGTGCACGTCTAAAAAAATACTCTACTTCGTATCTTTATGAGGGAAACAATAATGGTGTAATAGATAAATAAATGTAGCAAGTAGACGTAATTTTTACTGTAATGTCTCCTGTCTGCAGGCACGGTCACCTCTTAGTTCCACTGTTCTCCCTTCCGAGAAGTGCTTCATGCCGGATTAGACAGGAACTCTGGAGCCGCTGCGTTTTTTAACACCTGTATAGAGACTGCTTTAAGCAACACAATGCAGAAATGACCCGGTTTTGCTTTTGTCCCCCCAGGTTTTGGTGTTGCCCAGAGTAAAGCTGTCATGACTTTCGTTTCTGGCATTCCCATGGGACCTCCACGGCTTCCGCTTGCCGACGCCTCCGCGGAGTTCATCGCCCAGGCCAAAGCCAAGCTGGAGAGCATTGCGTGGCCAGATGGTGACTGACGCTCGCTTCCCTGTCGAGGCGGAATCGGCGGCTCCTTTCCTGGGACCTGCTGTCGTGCGTTCCCCGCGGGACAGGCCGCGGCGTCGCTGGGGGAACCGGCCGCCTGCCTGCGCGCTGTCCTGCTGGGGCTGGCCTCGCTGGCGCGCGCGTGGTCACCACCCTGGGTGACTTCGCTCCCCGGGAGCGCGGCGCATCCCGGAGTAGCCAGTATCTTTTATTAAAATATTATAACAGATATTGCCCAGTCGAAGGATGCTGACTGCTTTTATCTAGCAAGGAGGAGGCTCTGTCGCTGCCTTCCCTCCAGCCAGGCGATGTTTTCCCCTCTTGTGCGACGCCCGAGCCAGAGACGCCATCGCGGCGGCGACGGTGCCTGCGCGCCCCCCATGCGCATGCGCGGCCGCTGAGGAGACGGGGCCCGCGCCGCCTCCTCCGCGCATGCGCGGCCGCTGAGGCGACGGGGCCTGCGCCGTCCCCACCGCGTATGCGCAGCCGGTGAGGCGCGCCGGGAGGAGCGGGCGGGCAGCGGCCCGACGGGTGTTACCTACCCCTCGCCTCTTCCCAGAGCCATGGGGGACGTGAAGAACTACCTGTACGCCTGGTGCGGGAGGAGAAGGCTGACGCCCGCATACGAGATCCGCGCCGGCGGCGGGCGCGGCCGGCAGACCTTCCTCTGCGAGGTGCGGGTTCGGGGGGGGCGGATTGGGGCAGTGCGCTCCCCACAGCCGGGTGTTCCTCAGGGCGGTCTGTGCCTGACACCCCGCTCTGGATCCTTTCTTGCGGTTAAAATGGTGAGGGGGGGATGCTGCGCGTCAGGTTTGTGAGGAGCATCGTTCCTCCTCTGAACGGGCGCTGAAACGCGTTAAAAACTCGCTGGCCGGGCGGCTTTGCGGGCGCGGCGGCCTGCCCGCCGGGAGCTGCCAGGCCAGGCCGGCTCTGGGAGCGGGCCGGAGCCGCGCCACGGATTTGCACCGAACGCCTTCAGTTTGTCACTATAGCCTTCCTCCCCCCTTCATCTTCCCCACCGGTACCCATACTGGGAAGCGCAGTGGTCTTAAACCAGTTTCAGAGGCGGCGTGACCGAGATGGAGCGTTGCTCGGGTGCGGTGGTTGTATGGGCAGTCACGCTGCTGAGCCGTGCTCTCTCCTCCGTGTTGGTGTCTCGTCGAAACGTAACAGATGGACGGGTGAATCCCACCGAAATGTTCTCGATTACTGATTTTCACCGTCTGGTCAGATGGCTGTGAACCCAGCACGGTTCCTGTTTGGTTGGTGATGCCGCTGTCCCGCTAGACGGGTAGTCGGGGCTGAAAGTGGAAGCTTGTCTCTTGGAACCTGCTAAGCAGAATGCTAACGAACTGTGGTGTTTGGTGGGAAAATGGGTGTTTTAGCTGCCGGTGGGACTGAGCACCGAAGGAGAGGGGTCTGGTGTTAGCAGTGTTATTGTGTGCAGCTCTGGTTTGGGCTGGCTGAAATGTTACGTGCAATGCTGCTGACTTTGTTTTTAATAAGAACAACTAGCTATAGTAAAAAGTTGTTTACGTGTTCAGCAGAGTGAAGGGGGGGAATAAGAAACGCGCAAGTGGTCTATCCAAGCGAAGCTGAAATGGAGTTGCTGGCTGTAAATGTGAAAAAATAAGAAAGTAACTTTAAGATGAGGGCAGCGGTTGCAGAAAAGCGGCTGTAAAATGTCTGGTTAGTCAGAATTTTGAATAAATTTCCTGTGACCGAATTTTGCAGCAGCCTGTCAGGCAAGCTAGCAGGATATAATATTGCTATTCTAAAGCTTGGCTCTAAGTTTATGAATTACGTTGCATCTTGCTAGCTGTAGTAACGTGGAGCTACGGTAGAGGACACACAAGCGCGCTCCTGTCCTTTGTTGTCTGAGGGTTTGGGGCTAAGGCAGAGGAGCGTGAACCTGGGCAGAGCTTGCTGCTGTGTGTTGGCGCTATCCCTTCCTACACAGATTCGTTTTCTTCAGCAAGATTTTGGGCAACACCCGTGCTCTCTGAGAGTGGACTGTGGATGTTTTCTTTAATAGGTTTAAAGTATACATTCAAAACCTGAAGAAATATTTATATGTATAATGATATGTAACAATACTTGGTAGTAATATTTCTCCTGTAGTTATTAGCAGCTGACATTTGGTGTTTCAGTATTACTGGTTTTCAAGGCCTTTCACTTATAGGTGCCACAGATCTGTATTTTTATTTGCAGGTTCGAGTGGAAGGCTTTAACTACATCGGCATGGGCAATTCCACTAACAAGAAAGATGCGCAGAGCAACGCAGCTCGAGACTTTGTGAATTATTTGGTTCGGGTGAATGAAATGAAAAAGGAGGAAGTTCCTGATTTTGGAGTAAGCTGCTCTTTCTCCTTACCGAGGGCTGGTCTTTGATTGCAGTGCTGTGCATCCAGTTGCATTTCATCCCTGGAGCTCAGTCTGGCACCCGTGTGCAGTGAAGAAGATAGAAACCACAGGACGACTTCTTGCAGTGCTGGGAAGCTGGAGTGTACACAGTGAATGTTGTAGGCTGATCAGGTGAAAACAGCTGTGTGCTGCTCTGCATAGCTGATGCGGCCGGGGAGATTTCAGAGTCCCTGTAAGGTGCAGCCTGACTTGAATACTCAATACTGGGTTAAATACTCATGCCTGATGCTGGGAATTATTTTAAATGCATGTTGTGATATATAATACTATGTACTTTAAAGAAAACCCCAACACATCTCAAAGCAGATATTGACAATTTGGCTTTTTTTAAACCGTAAGTGCTTTGTGCCTTAGATCCTCATGTGTAACGGGATCACCGCTTGTTACGGTGTTTTATGAACCGTGCAAGTCTCAACAATGACTATCACATAAAAGTTGAGGAGGAGGGTAACAATATCTTTATAGCAATTTTAGATAACTAAATAAAGCATGAAGCTACATGTTATATGTTGGAAGAGTCTTCTTCTAGTGCCTCATTAAGGATGTATCTGTATAAGATACATAGTTTGGTCAGTGGAAGCAGTGTCCCTCCCTCGTTAGCCTGGGTGAAGCCCTGTGGTAACAGGACCTGTATTGTTTCTGACGTACCGGTTAGTTTCATGGCAGTGCATTGCATGGCTGGATGCTAGAAAGGGGTAGCATGTTCTGAGTCTTGAATCAAGCAGAGGTGGTGTGATCAGTTATATAAAAGTATGCATCTCAAAATGGGAAGAATTTGAATTGTAAGGATTAACCATAACTGTGTCATTTCCTAAAGGTATTAATGCTTTTTTGCAATGGGGTTTTTTTTGTGTGTGTTCGTGAAGTCAATTTGAGTTCCCATGGATATATGATAGGGACCAGTACCTGTTATTTTACCCTGGCTGCTGAAACAGTTGATTTTATAATTGCTGAACTTCAGTAAGTCAGGGCTACTTGTTGGGTGGAAATCTTTTTATAGAACACCCACAAAAAGCCAAATATTCAGCAGTTATACTCCTTTCAGATTTTTAAAAGGGTGTTACTATTGAGGGTTACTACTGAGCGTAACTATTGCATAATGATGCATGAGCTCTTTAAACTGCCCGAACAGCATTCTAGCTAAGTAGTAAAAAGACTTATTCTGTACGAAAATACTGATAATTCCCTTCATTCTCTCTCCTAGCCAGCAGCTGGTGATACCCCTGATGGACGTGAAGCAGCTAGAGATGTTACTGGTTCCAGTTCTACTATGGGTGGACCTCTTCCTCCACATTTGATAATAGAGGCCGAAATAGGTAAGACTGTGAACACTGTCATTTACATGTATGTGGATGTAATATATGCATGTAGATTTGGGTGGGTTTTTTTCTCCCAAATAGCATAATTCTGCAGACAGAAGACAGTGAGAAGTTCTCATAGTTTTGAGGAAGATCTGTGTACAACTGCATGAGATCTGAAAGACCAGCTGTGTCCTGTTGGGATCGCCAGGCAGTGCCTCTCCTTTGCTAAGAACGTGTCTTGGAGGAGTTATTTTGTGTTGTTTTGTGTTATGTTTTTTTTTCTTTCCCATGTGGTAGGCAATGGCCAAGGTGCAGCACCTGGAAACTGTGGCGATCGTGAAGCTCAGTGGGATCGGGGTGCAAATTTGAAGGATTACTATTCGAAGAGAGAGGAGCAAGAAGCGCAGGCAGTAAGTCATTCTGTGTGATTCTCTGTTACTTCTGTTATTAAATCGGCATCTTTCACTCTCATTTGCTGTTAGCATTTGTAATCAAGCTTGCAGTTTTCATTTGATATTTGGCTGTTGGTTTTAACTTCAGCTGCAAATTTACTTGCTGACGTTTGACGAAGGTAACTTGTTTAAGCGAAGACCAAAATAAATCACTCTGGATACTCTAAATATCCAATTGTTTGTATAGGCATTTTGTTGTGAAAATAAGGAAATACTGAGGAACTTTTAGCATTTTCTGCAACATGTTAATTATTTTATAGCATCTAGACAAGTTATTTCAACAATTTGTAAGAATATTTAAAACTGAGATCTATTAGAAACCAGTAAATGATACCTTTTTTTGGTTTTCACCATTAGACCTCGGAGTCAGAAGTGGACTTAAGTGCCGATCTTCACGGGAATTGGACCTTGGAGAATGCCAAGGCGCGTCTGAACCAGTTTTTCCAAAAGGAGAAGATTCAGGAAGAATATAAATACACTGAAATGGGGCCTGATCACAACAGGTTTGGTAGCTTTAGTCACCTTCTGCGTCTGAAGGGTTAGAAATATTTTCGGTGACAGTGGCTAATTGCACCTACTTGCAGTGCTCTGTACCAGGACCAGCAACATCCCTAAATTGTGAAATGGGGGGTGGTGAGCCTTGGTGCTGGGATCTGAGGGACTCTGAAGAAATCTCTGCCAAATGCTTTTCATGGATGCGCAGCTTTTGTGACGATCGCTGTGCTCTAGCCAACAGCTGAGGTGTCAGTTTGCGTGGAAAGAGTGCTCAATTGCTGGCGGTAGTTGTTTGCGTGACTGTAGCTGTCTTTGGGCATTTGAGTAAATCTTAAATATGCTTACCTTTACTTATGTAGAAGTGTGCTTTAAGGACATTTGATTTATATT
>Ga0065711_1029477_pt1 | contig 36055 bp, 10 predicted proteins | sample Hoacrofraction12_FD_59098 | JGI IMG/M metagenome (GOLD analysis project Ga0065711, IMG submission 59098) | Hoatzin crop microbial communities from Cojedes, Venezuela - Epithelial fraction 12 v2 (version 2) | ecosystem: Host-associated > Birds > Digestive system > Esophagus > Crop | place...
AGTTTTACCTTAAAAAAAAAAAAAAAAAAGGCAGTATCATTCCACATCTTACGCTATTTCTGTCTCCCAAAGACCTAGGAAAGGAATTTGGTTACAGTTCTGCCATGTCTCCATCTCCACTTTCTTCTGGATTCTTCTTGCGGCAGCAAAACAGTGAACAACAGACATGAAAATATTTTGGCACCCCATACCTCTCTCCATTTAAAGCTATAGCATATACTATAAGCTAGCAAATGAACATTTACTTGAATGACATTGTTTAACCTTCATCTTTAATTATTTTGCCATTGCTCTGGGAAAAAATAAAAAAGATACCTACAGTAAAGCTACTCAATTCCATTCACAATCACAGTGTCTGCTGGAGGCCAACTGACAAGCTAATGTGATAGTCAGTGGTGTGTCTCTTTGAAGTTAATCAAGCCAATACCTACACCCCAGAAATCGTGGGCTGGACTTCAAAAGACCATAGGAGAAAAAAAAAAAAAAATCAAGAGGTCCTGAGGGAAAGTATGATGGATGACAAAGGGTTTCCCATTTAGATAATTATGTAAATGGTCACAAAACTGTCTGTGAAACTCCAAGACACTAAAGGGAGAGGCGTTCATTTGAATGAATTAACTTGATCTGAAATTCAAGAAATAAAGTTTGCACAGAGATCACGTCTTTCACAATTTAACCAAAAGCTTCCTTTCTCAACATGATCGTTTAAAAAACTTTGCAGGAACACCCAAGTTAGAGTTAATCGTTAGTTCTTATTTCACCTCCGCTTGCGTACTAGATGAATAGTTAGTTTTGACTCGGCCAAAAGATCGATGCTCAAGATATCACCGAGCATCCACCATGAAGCTCACTAGATAAAAGCCGTAACAACTCCCTTGGAGAAAAAACAGAGTGACAAAAGAAGAAGAAAGCTGCATTGTGTGTAGCTTCCTCCCTTGGTTTTCCAGAGTAAGAAAATCACCTAATTCTCCAGGGGTAAGTTTTCAGGGTCCCTGGGGAACCTGAACAGTTTGGAACACGGCCCCAAATGCATTTCCTCTGGCTGTTGACCAAGACAGACTTGATGTCAAAAGATACGTGATGTTGCTCTGCATCAGTCCTCATCTCTACTTCCCATAAGAGACAGCAACAGAAAGATATTACTGCTGCTTCAGATTTCATTTTTAAACTTCCAGAGTAACGAGGCTCTATTTTTGTTCTTACCACTTGACACCCTTCAGGCAACGAGCGTTCTCTAACCATTGCTATTACACTAGCCATTATCATCTCTGTATTATCTTGTATTTTTCTTCTAGGTCTTGCACCCACCTATGGCCTCAATGCATAATCAGATGCCAGAGTTATTCTTTTATTAAACACGTACAGTGCTTAGCACAACAGGGGTCCAGTACTCAAACAGAAGTTCTAAGTTGTTACAATGCAAACAAAAAGCATAGTTAATATTATTAATCTTCTCAGGACCGAATGCTTCCAATGCACAGCTTGCTCCACAGTGTGAAACTATGAGTGAACTGCTTGAGTTATAAGAATGTGATGCTACACCTTGCTAGCAGCCTTCCCACAAAGCCTCACACGCAAAGTAAAAAGCCTTGAAACAAAGCTAAGTTGCCAGAGCAGGGTCAGTCAGAGGATAAATCACAACTCAGTGACTAATCTGTCCTTCTCCTGTGAGCTGTAAATCAGGAAGAAAGATGAGGAGGTTCTCAGGTTGGTCATGGCACAAACGATAAATCTCACAGTTTGTCACCAGCTAATAGGAAAGAAAATACTAAAACACAAATATGTCATATTAATAAAAGATTATTTTAAGGTGCTTAACATTTTTCATAATGAATATTAATGAAATTATTAAAATATGGATGTTCGTCTATAAGCTTTCTTTTTGCAAACAAAGAAACTGACTGAAAATAATAGCAGTTCAAGCTTCATACACTTTGTCTCTATTCACTGCTTGTACAGTTTGGAAAATTTTAGTGGCTGTTGAAGCTAAGAAAATTTGATAGAGGAGGCATAGGGCAGTAGCCTGTCATCAGCCCAGCCCAACACTTCTCTTACAGGATTCAGACCAGACCAATTAGATCTCACCCATCAAATTCTACCATCTCTTTTTGTCAGCAGGACATACAGGTACAGATACCTCTCCCCAGCAATTTCAGGAATGTTGTATTCATTGATATCAGAACCTGCTATAGGCAAATAACATGTCTACATTCAGTAAAGTACATTACTACTTTCCCCACATACATGCTTGGGGCAGATTCATCAGCCCCTTGGCGGGACATAGACTGTGTCACTACCTCACAGCGTGCCTCTTACTATCTCCAGTCCCATCAGGTCTCTTCCCAGTTCCATCCTCTTCCTTCACACTGTTTTATCAAAGTGCTTGAACAACACGAGGATGGATTGCCATAGGCCTCGGCCTTTCCTTCCCTCTGACATTGTACCACTGGACCATGATGCTATTTTCTGTTCAATAATGCACCAATTAACCCTCGCAAAGTCTCAACTAAAACATTCGTAAGAATGCTTTACCAGTGGTCTTCAAAGAAAGCACAATCAAGGTCTGAAAACTCTTACTCTCCCTCTTTGCACTACATCTACCAAAAACTGAGTTGCTTTACTGACAGACGCTTAGCTGGTTATGTGCTTCCAGGGTCATGAATGTAGAAAGAGCTTCCATCTTCCTGCCACACGGTTTGATAGTTCAATAACTGATAACATACCAGATACCACCAAACCAACTTATTCTGAAGCATCATCAATCTAAAGATCAATACTGACAACAATATTTCAGGGAATACACATCTTTCTGTGACCACCCAGTTCCATCCCCACCTTGCAGCAAAACCACTTCCAAAATCACAGTACTACTTTCACTCATGCCTAAGCTGTTGTCTTTACAATTTTTACTTCAAGGCAACAATGAGCTGCACAGTTTTGCGAAGAGATACAAGCTCCCCAGATTCTGCCAGACAGACGGACATCAGCCTATGAAAAGAAATTGTACAGTCTGGGATGTTTCGCTTAGGGCTTTCAATATTAAGATCATCTTGCTTTTCTTAATCACATATTCTGTCGCAAACTCCAAGTGCAAGCTTCAGCCCCACTGAACAGCATTAGGAATTAAACTGCCCTGCCCAAGTCTGTCCCTGGGGATCCTGCCCTTGTTATGAGACTTTCTCCAAGAAACCTTTGCAGATTCTTCTCAGTGTTGTTTTTCCATGCAATTCAGGATCATAAGAAGGCTTTCTGTGCTGCACTTCAGTTCCTATTATTTGCTTTTAGGTTTTGGATTGCACTAGATAGAGAACTACTAACAAAGCTACAGGCATAATTAAGCTAACACATCACAAAAAGTACGACAAAGAAACTAAACAAAAATATAGCTAGTAGAAAATAGCAGAGAAATATTTTCAAGCAACAGAACACAAGCAAGGCAATGGATCAGAACCCATCACTTCCAGCGACTAAACGAGCAGAAGAGGAAAGATGACCAACAACGAAAGGCAGGAGCAAAATACACTGATCAAGGGAGGCTGAAATTCAAGTTTATTTAAAAAACTAGAGAAGGCCACTCTAGCAAGTTTAGTGCTTGAGAAAAAAAAAAACAACAGGTGCTGAATGCACAAATCACAGACATCATAAAGGAAGCAGCTACTTGTGACCATATGGTCTTATACCATTTTACTTTTCAGCTCAGGCAAGACTAATACGTAGGTTTTGGTAGCTGAGTAATCTTTTGAATCTCATTCTATGGTTTAGAAAGCAAACAGAGAGCAAACAGTTTTAATTCAGGAGGATATAAAGAATTTGGTAAGAAGGATTTTTTTTCACTATTTCGCCTTGTCCTGCTGATAAACACAGACCACTACCTTTGGTGGGATGGTGAATTTATAAGGCTATCGTATAACACACACACCCCACAAAAATCAAAGATTTAATTGGGCCATAGCAATAGTACAACCTGCTTCCGTTGCACATTTGGCAGACCACCAGAGGAGAGTAGGGTTTTGGCCTGTCATTACACTTCTACACCACAAAGAACGTGCACGAAACTGAAGGTTCATGGAATTAAAACCAATCATCACTACTGCCAGTGAAGTCGGAACATAAAATGAGACATCTCTAATCAGCTTCATAAGACATCAGACACTAAATGTCAAGCCAAAAATATCCCTTTGGAAAGCTATGTCAGGGAACAAAGGGACAGAACGCAAATTTACCTTCGCAAGATTTTTAGAGATGCATGAAAGAAAAACTTCAAGAAAAAAAATAACACCAATAAGATAGACTTCCAAAGGAATACAAAGTCTTAATGAAACTCAGTGGGAATTTGGTATCAAAATTCCTTAGGCTGCTTTTAAAAATTTCAGCCAACTTACAATTATACAAATCTGATGTGGATGTTTGGATCAGCATGACACAACAATGTTTCAAAGTGAAACACCCATTCTACAGACAAGCTCCGGCTATCACTGTTTGCTCTCTAGCTTATTCCACTTATGGTCTCTGTGGGTATTTGGAGCTTTAACTCGGATGTTCCAGCTTCATTTTATTACTTTGCTAGGGTGATGAATTAAAAGTCATCATAGGAATACAAATGGTAATGAACTGAAGTATCTCCTACTCATTTTGTTGGAAAAAAGTCATGTACTTTCAGTATTTCTCTTGTCCCTATATACTTTTTCAGCTTTATGGAAATCTTCCAACTCTATTAAGGATCACACTTTTTTTAATACAAGGCCACATTTAAAAATAGAAACAAGAATAACATGACTCTGAATTCATACTCAAGAAAATTTTCAGAGGAACCCAGATTCAAAGTGTGGAGACAGATTCATAAGCTTTAAAATCCAGATGGGTGGTTAGTGAGTTTTAAAAGCACCTGTAGACACGCAACTTTGAATATCCCCCACGGCATCTACTCGTACTTCGGTTGTCAAGTATCTCAAAGTCTGGCTTTAATTGATTTAAATGAAAAACAGAACATGTTTACATGTAACTACAATTTTGACCTGATTTTTAGAACTACCAAGCGGCTCGCTGCTCTCACTTAACAGGGACTGTAGATTTATTCAGACATTAAAACAGTGCCTTAGCGGTCTAAAAGCAAGATTCTTACTTTTGAAGTACTTGACAAGCCTTTGTAGGGAGAAGATGGGAACTAAATGGCTTCACAGTCCTGTATAATGCTGGACCACCTAGCCATATGTGCCAGAACAGCTCCCTTTTTGGGGTATCTTGTCTGGCTAAGGTCACATTTAAAATGCTAAGTAGGTTAAAGATGCTGGATGAATCAAGAGAGAAGTAAGAGAGGGGCCCTCACTCACCTCTGAAGTGTTAATGGAAATAAAACAGAGAAAGCCAGCATGGCCTTGGGCTTAGTCCCCCAAGCTACCACTTAAAACTGTGTACACCCACAAAGACACAAAACTTAAATAAGTTAGGAAGGAAGAAAGGAAGGCTTCAGTTCAGTAAATATTTTATATCATCTCCCTGGCTGATTTTTTCAGCACACTTAATTCCTTTCTCAGATACTTTGCTTACACTTGGCATGCAAAGTGACATAGCGTTGCTGCTAACAAAGCAGCAAGAGGTTCTCTGAAGATTTGAGTAAATGCTCTGACACACAGAGCTGTGCTGATTTCCAGACGACAGTTTGACATCTGCTCCATCATGTAAAACCGAGACTTTACAAAGCCCAACTTCAATCCATTTTAAAGCCTCGTTTGAAGATACCATTTTAGACTGTCTTGCTGTAGATTTTACTTCCCCAACTGCTTAACATGCACGCTGGAGCCTCCAACACTGAGCCATATAGATTTGTCTTTGTCTTTTGTGTTAATTATTAGCTGCTGCAGAGCTGTCTCTGTGGGTGAACGCACACAGAAACAAAGGCGGCAAGGTTGTAAAACCTTTTATCTCTATCAGGGCACATTATTTGATAAGGTGCTAAGCTAATAGCAACGCATGTCAAACTGTGTTTAGACAGATCAGTTTGCTGGGAATTGGAGGTTATATTTGTCTCTGGAAACCAGCACCTGGAGAAGCAAAGAGAAATTCATACCAATATTCACAACACTATGTAAACTGTAAACCACCTCAAAGCGGTTACTTTACAAATGGCTCTAAGATAATGAACCTCTGTCATTTCATTTGCCTTGCGCATATCCTTTTGAACTTTAATCATTCATATTCTCATAAAAGCTTTGAAAATAGGAAATAGAATATGGGACAGTGAGCAACGTGGTATTATGTCAACATTACACAGCCTACGCTTTTAAAAGCATGTCTGAGCACCCAACTGGAGACGCTCACTTTGCACTAAGATCTCAACCTCTGTCCCTGAGAAGCAGGCAAGTGTGTATCAAGGTATCCAAAGCTGATAAAACACTGAAAAAAAGCCTTCTGCATATTAGAACAAGAGGTATAGTGTGAATTTTTTAAAAAATATATGATTTATGACTTCCAAGGTTTTGGGGCTAGTGTTTTCTTTGAAGCCCCTCCACAGATATTTCTCTTCTGGTTTTCAGCTGTCTAACTGCACTAAGAGCAAGGCAGCATCTGGACAGGACTCCTTAATGGAAAGGCAACAAAAACATCACTTCCCCATTAATGTGAACAGCTGCTAATGGTACCTAGTCAGCCTGGAAAACACACCATGGTGCCTCCTCCAGAGACCCTTACCTTTTCAGATAGCTTTCCCAGCTTACACATTCAAAACCAGAGTCTTGCTACTCAGTGCTGTTTATGCTCATAGTCACGGTCTCTTTCAACATCTTAAACACTTTTTCGATAAGGAAGATATCAAGATATCACAAGGAATTACCCCAAATGCTAGGTGTCTAATTTGCATGAAGCTTACAATCTTGATTATCTCAAAGTCATTTGGACCAATAAGCACATTTAGATAATCAGGATTTCAGGTACTCAAGGATGGTTTCAGCATAGTTAATAGATGGATGTTTTGTAAACAAAGTTTGAAATAATTAAGGCTCAGGTAATTGGAATTATTCTGTACACAAAAACAAAGTTTAGATTGTTTCTCCTTCTTTCTCTACATACCCTGTAGTAATCCTGGAATAAAAATCTAATGCTTTCAACAGTTCTGTACTAAAAGTTGCACTTACAGAAACATAATAGATTGAGTTTATATGACAGTGTGAAACTTTCCACGTAATAGGATATGTATACATTTTAGTTCTTGCACCACTTAATAGGCAAACTGGGCTCCTCCAAAATGCCACACAAACTAAAAAGGCAATAAAACAGATGTTTTTTCTTGAGTCCTTTTTGAGGAAAAAAATTACTTATGAAACATCTTCAGAGTGAGTTGGGGTTTCCAACATTCTCAATAAACAATTACACTACATTTTTATTCTTATCTCCAAAGATGAGGCTTGCCAGGAAAAAAAAAAAAAATAAAGAAGCTCCTAATGTTGTCTATGAATATTATTAATTCAGTATTGTCTCTACTGGAGAACCTTATGTATTGGTTCTCTACTACTGCAAGTTGTCTAGCCCGACACCAATACCAACCTGCTTACCTTGTGGCACACCCGACGAAGAACCCAACACACACAAAACCAGGGTATGTTTTTATCTTAGCTGCTGACTCTAGTGTGATGATAAAGGACACAAATGACTGGTTTACAGAGATGTGGCATACCTTACATTTCTCTACATTCTAGTTTGAGCCCTATCAGAGCTAAAAAGCAAAATAGCAACAGGCTTCTTGGTGGAGCGTGGTGTGAATTTTGGAGATTAATATAATTATGAAAGAAATATTTGTAAATCCCTGCATTCCCCCACCAGGGCAAAAAGACAGCCTGAGCAAGTACTTCGAACACACAAGCTTTTTGCATATATGTGTGTGATGTATGTATGCGTGCAGTTTGGTTTTTTAAGTACTGTTATGGTAAACCATCTGTATTCCTGATCAAGGAGAGCAAAGCTCAGTGTCACTTTCCTATTTGTGAACTCTCTCAAGGAAAAATTAAACTGACTTTTTTTTTTTGTTTCATAACAAAATTCCCTCCTCCTTGAGAGGTGTTAGCTGAGTTTAAGATGACACCATACCATTTTTGGTTTTAAGAAGATAACTTAAGTATACATTGACTCTCTGTGCAGTAGACAAACTATCACTCTTCCCCTCCTTCCCTAAAAAAAGATTTAAAAAGGAAAGGTGTATGCAAACTAAAAAAAAAGAAGGAGGAGAATCTTTCAGCATTATATTCTTTGCAACAACTATATAGAAGAAATGTGATGGTGATGTGACAGGACTGGAAATACTTCATAGTTTACTATTATGGTCAATTATATTAAGATTACTGAGCTCAGGCATCTTTATTTTGAGGCCTTGGGTGCAGGGGGGAAGAACGTAACTAAAGCAATCATAGTGACCCATAATCTTGTATACAGAAAGAAGAAACTGACCCTGTCTCACGGAGCAAGGAATCCATTTTCTACCCGGTAGGAATACCCATTGAGCTGGCAGGCAGGCAAACTGATGGAGGTGTGGATCAATAACTTGGTGAGGGAAGCAGCTCCATTTGCAAGAGGCAAGTTCTTCCTTTCTGACCGAAAGGGCATAGGAGCTGCAGATTCCCCATATACATGAAACTTTCCTCTCAACTTTCTACTATGTGACTGGAGATGCAGAGACCTTCCCTGTACTCTCCAGTCTTCAGACCACTCATAAATATGTAGTCCTCAGAGAAAACACTTTCTTCCACGTAATACTAAGGTTACCCAACCACCAATTGACTGGCATCATCCAAGCTCTCAATTTTGAACACACTGAAGAGAAGATTAAAAAATTGCTTGGTGTAACATCGGTCCTTCCGTTTGAATAAGCAGACAAGCAAACAAGCAGATGGCAGAAGCAAAACATGACAATTAATAAACCATTACAATGCTTTTCATCCAAACGTGTATAAGTGGTTAAACAAGAAGTTCATCATTTAAATCATATCATATCACTATCCTCATTTTGAGCATAAAGGCAAGCAATACACACAGAACTGAAAACACTTGCCCCAAACAGGCCAGTGGCAGAACAGAGAATAGAGGCAGCAAGAAAACACAAATCTCAGGTCCCCTGTCCTGTTTGCAGCTGGGATAGAGTAAATCCAAAATGCAGCAGCTACTGGGAGGAAAAAGAACTCTGTCCCAGCTGAAACCAGGACATCCCCTTGCCTGTCCTGTGCAGAAATAAACTGTTCATCCTTGGAAATAAACCTTAAGTACTTGCTTGTTTCCTGCTCCTGTAAAATATAAAGTTATTTTAAGACCATGTTCAACGCATCCATCTCCCTCTAACTCTGCTATTAGTCTAAGGTTGATAAACAGAAAGTACAAATATTGAGTCAAAACATCAAGAATTATTTCTTCCCAGAATTGATTATAACAACATCACTAGCTTGTACGTTGTATCATTTAAATATATTTTCCAGTCTTGCAGAGATATGCTTGGATAGGGTTTCTAAGCCACAAAACACATCTGTAATTCAAAAGAGCATGGCTCTCAGCAAGAGGATGCAAATGAGAGCAAACAGAGCAACCCTGATAGAGAAACCTCACCCACCCACAAAGATGGGTTATGCACGTCGCATTTTCCAGCCTATTTCTCTTAAACATGTTTTGTACTTTCTACTGCTAAAAATAACTCTGTTACATTAGAAAAAGAGCAGTGGCAGAAACCAGTGCTTGCTGGCAAACTGCCTTCTCTCCCACCACCACCTTGTTTTATTTATTTTTTTTTTTAAGAGAGAAACAATTTATCTGTAGCGTTTCAGACATGTTCAGGTTAACTACACCTGTTAAACTGCCATACTAAATATGAAATCAGGTGTGGATAGTATTTGTATTTTTCTTGTGTAAGTCTAATCAGCTCAACTCTGGTTTTACTGACACCCATGTTAGTCAAATGGCTCAAAGAAATCTCCCCACTGCAAAAGTAGTGTGAGAGTAGACTGTGACTTTAAAAGTGCATACACATGTGCATGTAACTATACACTTTTATTCATCAGTGTGTTTAATGGAATATGCATTTATTGTATAAGTTACTATGCTGGAAAAGCAACACAGCAAGAAGTCTCCCTTCCATCACAAACAGGGGCCTCATCTAAGCAACACTGGGTTTTGCTTTGCCTCTCATGACATGATGACAAAAGTAAAGAGGATGTTAAAATAAAGCTGCGTGCTAAAAAAGAAATGTTTTTTGTAGAGACCTCTAAGCCCTTTAAAAATATTTAACCCTCACTACATAGAAGTTAAACACTATCACTCGCCCAGAACGTTTTACAAAGTTGATCATACCTAGTCGAAGAATCACTCCAAAAATTAGTAAGAATCATCTCATTATTAGTAACACAAAACAGAACAGTTTTAAACAGATATCTTTGATTTGCTACAGAAAGTACACTGGAGTTGTTACTATTCATTAGGAGAAAGGACACACACGTATATACTTCTTCAGACTGTGTACCTTATTTAGTGTTTCCATAAAAAGCCAACAGAAAAATGATCATATATCGACATAGGCATATGTATTGAATGAAATCAAACACCGTTTGAAGCAAAAGTCACCAAATAGTGCCACCTGCTGTAAACTGCCTAATGCTGCCAGACCAGCAGTCCCTGAAAATCACAGAATAAAGTATCACACAGCCAAACTCCTTCATTCAAACGAGAGACTACAGAGCTATAGAGGGAAGAAAGGAACAAAGAAACAAACAAACATCATTTAACAGAGCTCTGCTAGAATCAGAGGGATATAAATAGTCTGTTGTTCCCGTGTCTCTCTGCTTTTGGAGTGCCTCCCGGATCACTGGATAGGCAGCAATCTGCATAAGAAAATCCTCATACGAACGCCGATACATACACTCAAAAGTAAATGCCATTAGGAGTGTAATTTAAGAACAGCTCATTAATAACAGTGATATATTACTACTGAGATTCTAACAAGAACCTCCTACAGGTTCCAGATTAAAGGTTTTGCAGTTGAAGAAATGTAACAAATTGCACAGCCACAATCCATGTATCACAAAAATCAGCAGCAAAACTCCCAAGATGCTACAAGACTCAAAAATAACTACGATAAAACCCCACCATAAACTCTAAAATAGTCAATGTGGCAGGGAGCCTTGATTTGAGCATTCATATTTCTGCAGTGATGAGAATGAAACAATTAGCTGAAGCGTTTTAAAATATCTGCAGAACATACCTACAGCGTGCCCAAAAGACAAAACAACTCATTTTTGAAGTAGCTGCAGCTCAGATGAGAGACAGTGGGATATTTTCAAAGCAACTGCTTTGAAAAGTCTTCCTAGTATTGTCATACAATCCTGAGCACAAGGCATAGCAGTCCATTCACCGGAACGTAAGCCAGTGTAGTTTAAGTCGCACACGAGTCAAAGATAAAACTAAATTTCTTCACACCCACGCTGACAGAATCCCTTTCACCGTGACGTAACTGAAAGAAGCTACGTATCTTGTAACTACACTACTGTAACAGCTACTTACTACCCTGCATCCGGATAGAATTGGCTTCCTACTCTTTCATAAATGACTACAACTCTGTAAGTTGACCAAATAGATCAGGTTGAGATCTCATCTAATCCCGATGGAGGAGCCCTTGGCATTTTCTTTCACCATTTGGATCCTTTACCTGGGACCTAATGTTTCACCTCCCTAAAGCTTTGCAATTTGCTGCAGAACATTTGATCACCCCCCACACCACAGAGGTGACTGCAGCTCCTCAACACAAGCATGTCAGCCTGGCAGCTAACAAAATGCCTTGTGAATGAAATGAGGGAAAATGAATGAAAAATGCTATATAAATGTAAATCATTGTTATTAACAGAACTCGGGATATTTCTGTGCTACTTCCACTGCTAATTTTTCACTCGCATTTCCACACGACTTAATTTTGTAAAAATAGATTAAGTGCTGATTGATTTGTATTTTCTAAATCATGATGAAATTATGGTTTAAAGTGTCATGTTACAGGTAAAACTGTTAAAAGCCACAGCAGCAATGACAGTAATGAAAAAGTATCCATATTAATTACCTGCACATCTATCATGTAGCTTTCCCTCCCCCCTCCCTTCCTTTCTTTTGTTTTAATAAAACACTGCTTCTCTGTATTGTGAGCTGACTTCACTCAAAAATATACATCAGCTGAAAGTACTGGAGGGCCAGATTCTCATATATCCCTAAGGAGCCCTTCACACTGCCTCGCTGTGCAAAGGAACTTTAAATCAGGTAGATACTGAACTGAAGGCTGTTACAATATCCCCTGCACAGTTATTCATTTTCTGAGTAACTAAGCTCTAAGCTCTTGTATCTTCTTACTGAGTGAGATCTAAGCCTTCAGGCTTTCCATGTCTTTCCACTCTTCCAAGCCCTACTCCTGTGACTGAATATGAAACTTCACGCTGTCACAACACAAAAGTTTGTTTGCACAGAAATTAGCCTTTCCACTATCATTCAAAAATCCCAACATGCCGTAATTCCAGGTAAACTATTTCCTTCGAAATTCATGTGAGGAAAAGGCTGCATTTGCTCATACTTGGAGTTCGTACTAGACAGCTCCAGAGCACTCGTGCTTGCCAACACTTGGCACTGATTAGCTGACTGTATTTAAAGATGACAGTATTTTGTAGACATTAATGAATTAAAGCAGACAAAATTCTTGTGATAAGAAAGATTTAGTATCTTATTATTGATGGGTAAACTGAGGCACTGAAATGTTAATAGCAGCATTCTTAACCTTTCTTGAGTAATATGAGGCATACAAATCCAAATCAGTGTATTTGAGGAAACAGCTGCCTTCAAAGAGGGACTGAGCACACGGCTTTACAGTTCAGGAATTGATCAGAGTTCCCAAATCCACTGCTGTTCGGAATCCCCAATTAAAAACTAACATTGGAACGTTCTGTCTGACGCATCAATGAATTGAAAGAAGCCATAAGAAACAGCCAAAGAAAACAAGAGTTCCAAAATTCTAGCCTTCAGGTTATCTGGAAAAGGCAAACATCAAGTTTTGTTCTTAATTTTGACTGCACCAGTGACCCACGAATCACACACTGCTACAGCCAAAGAGGCCTCGTTTGACAATTATCACAGCCTAACCACATTCTGAGGAGTGCTAAAGGGTAATGTAATGCAATTAATAAAAACTCCCAAGACAGACCCTTAGTTGTACATAAGCATATATTATATGATTATATACACCTATATAAATGTGTGTATACAAACCCAGCAGAGAAACCATCTGTGTACTCCCCTCGCTTAGTGTGCGTGCCAGCACGGCTGAAATGGATATGGTGCCTAAATCCTGCTTCACCTCTACTTCATAGGGCAAATACAGAATTGTGCTTCTTAAAACCTTTGCTCAGTTTCTCACCCCCAGGATAAAAGTTTATTGGTACCTTTATTGTCACACTGAAGTCATCTCCACCCACCCACCTAGAAAACAATAGTAGCAAAAAACTGAAGAGTATTTCCAGAAAAGGCTGGTTTCTACAGAGTGTAGAAGGGAGTGAAATTGTATGGGTGTGTTGAAAACAGCATTACTTCGACAGAAGAGCTAAGTAGAAAAAATCTGCAGGTTGTACTGAAGGTAAATGAATTCTTACTATGCTGGGCAGCTGGATTTCAGGGAAACGGTTCCAAATCACAATAAATTTTGCAACCTCCATTCAAATGAAAATACTATTGGCAAAAGGAAATCGGCAGGGTCTCTCCTGACTATTACATGGCCTCAAAGTTGAGAGAAAAACCAACAGACTGACTCCTTTTTATAAAAGTATGCCAGACACATCTAAGACTGAGAACAAGAAAAATCTCTGCCAAAATTACTGAATATTTTCACTAAGCCACCATTCATCATAGCATAAAACACACTCCTAAGTCCTTTAGCAGGCCCAAAAACTATACAGCTGCAGTGTAACTCATATCGCCACCATTTCTGCATCACTTCCAAGAATACCTGTTTATATTCAACAATTAAATACAACAGACTATTAGCTGCTACCTAAGAAAGACTTTAGGATCGATCCTATCTCGTTTATCTGCAACCTAGTAATAAAGTTGGTGCTGAGATATGAAGGTTGATATTCTGGCTTCAGGATCTATCAAATGAGAGCTATTTGGCAAATCGTCAGTACGATGTTGTTTGAAATACCATATACAGTTCTCGACATGTGTATGCAAGAACAATGAATTTAAACAGGAACAAATTCATAGAGGACCAATTACAGTGATTAGAAAAATGCAGTGTCTGCAAAGAAATATTAAAAGAGGGCAGTTTTATTTTGCTAGCAAAATAAATGCTGAGAAAGAAGATCTGACTTCAGAAGTATGTTTAGAGATAAATATCAGGGAGAGAGAAAAACTGCTTAAGACAGAGGAAGGATCGAACGGCTATACTTTAGTCATGAATATTACTCCAACTAGTCCTGCAAGAAGATATTTTCAAAGTAGTTACTACAAGAAACCTAACTTTACTTTTAGGTTGGTGCTTCGTAAATTCAGGAAAAAGATCAAATGATAGTGCTGGAAAATTTCATAGACTGAAGCTTAATCTTGATGTTTGAACTCACATATATCTGTGATGTGGCCTCTTACAGAGAGAACTTCAAATGAAACTAGATCACTGTTCTTTTTCATTATAATTGCACTTACGAATCCTGTATCTCAGAACATTACTGGCTACCTACAGAAGCCTGGAGAGGATACACTTTTCCCAGCCAAAGCATAGTTTCAATTGTGCACAAAAGAAGAAAAATAGGAAGAAAACATCTTCCTCTGAACCAGCAGAAATTGTACATAGCTCAAGAAAGTATTTGGATTCCAGTGCTTGTAATAACAGTAACATGTAACATGCTGCAGATGCATTCCTCTTACAGTTACAATTTATCACCAGGTTTTTGGGCAAAACTTTCTTTGTGCAAATTAGATTTGCAGAGACTGCTGCAGAGCTTGTTTGGAAGTTGGGGTTTTGGCACTAGGGTTTTTGTTTGTTTGTTTGGGTGGGGTTTTTTGTTCTTTCTTACTTCTGTAGTGCTGCAATCCAGAGAATCACCTAGTAAGTTCATTAACAGGTCCATTGTCACTACAGGGTCACTGATCTATCCTGTTGGCTTTCTATGTCTTATATACACAGACACATACTTAAAGAATAAAATTTTTAGTAACATTGTGTCATATGGAAACTGTATATTTTATAAACATATATGTATATATGCATGCAGAAGATGTTCTATGGATTCCTCTCAACTCACTGTCCACTGTGCAATTGCTTGAAGTTACCAGACAGCAAGTTGGTGGGGCGATCAGAAAATCCTTGCCAAGACTATGTTCTTATTCATATCATAGTCTGCTTAGGAGAAGAGAGGGGTTATGGAGTGTGCTCCTTTTTTTGAGCCCTGACTGCTACAAGATGCCCATAGTCTAGGAGAGAAATCACCCTGCAGGTAACAAAGGCAACTGAGTAATTGAAGCCTTCAGTTAGTGAACTGCCTCCAGATTTCTCATAGCAGAACACACACAGCCTTTGTCCCATGATCTGCCCATTTGATGTGTTTTTGGCTGAGCTTCCTTCTTGTCAGTGCTGAGGTGCTAGGTGAAAAATAAATTTGAAATCCTGTAAATTTACAATTGGGTAACTGGCAGCAAAAGTGCACCACCAACTGCAGTAAATTAACCATTTAAGCCATAAATTCCATTTATGATTTGCACTGTAAATGTAACTGTTAAAAATATTCATCCTAACAGTAAATAGCAGTTCAAAGAAATCAATTTAATAGTGACAGATTGTTTCCAGCTAGAAATATATTGTTAGAATAGTTGATCTAATTGCAAACTCTTATTCAGTTGCTACAGATTAATATCTCAGAGTACGGTCTTGAAACCACAAATGAACTATTTTTACTTATCTGTTACAACAGCAATACTTACTGAATGGTTTTGTGTATGTCAAAGGAGCTCATGTTAAATAACAGAAGTGACTAACTAGTTTGATTCCTGACACTTTGCAAAGCAGCTTGAGAAGACCTACTCAAACAGCCACTTTTCTGAAAGGCAAGAGTAAGAAGAATAGGAATGAAGCAGTAAGTCAATTTTCTAAAAAAAATCCATTACAAACATGAAGATTTGGGTATCATTTGCGCGGCTCTATGCTTCTCCAAACTACACTTGGCAAAACACTTATAAAATGACGAACCGGAACTATAACACTTCACCAAATGAGAGTTCAAAAGCCTGTTCTTTCTGCTTAATATCTTATAAGACTATTGGCATGCACATTTTAAAAAATTGCATATGGGGTGATCAGTTCCTGTACCAGAAAAGTAGAAGGCTCCACTGTTTAAATATCACAGCCGAATTCATGTCACCACACTGCTGCCCTGCTCTCTGCCCAGGACTGTGAATAGTAGTGCTGGGCACAAATGTGGTATTTTGGTCTTTTAGAGGTTCACACTCTACCATATCTTTATTCCTGTATCCTCCTTGTCCCTTTGGTACTCTTATCTCAATTCTTCTCTTTTCTGCCTTTACTTACCTCAATTTATTTTCTCACCCTTCACCGATCCCTATGCCATGCTTTCTCATATGACACCTTTACGTCAATTTTTACTCCAGTTTTCCTCCCCTCAACCATGCCAACTCCTTTTTCTTCATACTTTCTTCATGTTATCCATGCTACAACGTTTGTACATCCTCTGAAAGCGGCCATTCACATAAAGATCACACTCCTCTGCTCAGCAAAATGCCTCAGATAATACATAGGGATGTCGTAATGCTCAAATCCAATACACCAGCAAATGGGCAGGGCTCCTCACTATCACATTATCTATGGACACATACAAAAAATACAAAATGACAAAATGTTAGCACATATTCAAGCTAAAAGCATATAGATACACATACTAGAAGTTACGACTAATACAACTACACTGGCTTTGAATTACCAACCGAGTTGTTTGGTATTCTCTATTTCTGTCCAACAATCAGCAACAAAAAAAATTATGTTAGCCTTGTGTTCAGCATAGAAAAGGGTGTGAAAATGAGCATAGGATTATGTTTTCTCTTTGGATAAAGGTTTACTCGGACACACCATGAAATCTAGGGCCTCAGTGTTTTAATAAAAAGCCAAAACTACTTGAACTACCACAAGTGGAAATTCAGCTATCAGCAGCTAGTACTAGAGACAGCCAGAGAGATCACAAGATGAAATTTGCCCGATACAGTAAAGCTAGTGGCAATTTTTACAGTTTTACCTCCCTACCCCAGAAGATACTTACAACTGGCAAGTATAGCTATTATTGGGGAAAACACCCCATAAGAATATACCTAAGTTAGGAAAAAAGGCAGGAAGTGTTTGGGGTTTCTCTAGCTGATTGGTTTTGGTTTCGGGGAGGTGGGGTGTGTTTTTGTGCTTAAAGTGCAATGATACCTTAAGGAGTGGCCAAGGACCTTCTAGATGCACACTCTTTCCAGCGAACTGAAGGGAGACTTTTTTTCACCCCCTCCCTTTAAGAAGGGCATAATTTTTCAGAAAGCAAGCATATACCTTGTGATGCCATGCAAGTTCAAGGCAGTTGTAAAAGACGCAGGCAGTGGATTTGGGGTATTGCCAATTCGGCTATCATTTCCTGGCTTTACTCTGTCTTCCTGCCTATTTTGTGACTAAACCAGCCAACTGGATAATGCTAACGGCAAATAAAATAGAGAGAAATAAATGGCTCCAGATACTAGTTGCAATTTAGCAGGATATTCAGTACCTGTTAAAAAAATTATATATTGTATAAATTATAGTTTAAAAAGTATAACCATCACGGGACTCACACCAGAAATTGCAAGACTGGACAATGTGGCCGTACCCATCCCTTTTGAGCCCTACAGAGCAGGTATTCCGGGGCTTTCAGCGCGAACATCGCACCTGCCGCATCTCCTGCAGTGCGCTAAGGAGGAGCTGGCACCGGTGGCAATGTGCTCTCTTAGGAAGAAAAGTCATCTATCAGCTAGGCTGCTTCAGACCTGCTTACAGCCTACATTATTGCGCACATGAAATGAAGTCCCATCAGATTACAGTGCCCAAATTCACAGCTAAATTTACTACAAAGTTTAACCCCTTGCTTGCAAGGGGAAAACACCTGCGACTTTGAGCTGAATAATTATTTCGTGAGAAAGCTACATCTTGACTGTGAAATCTTTACTAGGCATTTCATGAGTCCAGAGTAGTTTCAGGAGAACCTCCTCACCAGAATCTCGTGAATTGTAACTTTGGGGGTAAAAAAGACAAAAAGGAAAAACCAATTTTTGACAGTGTAGTACAGTTATCTCGCAGAGTAGCGGTTCAGATTCCATATTTGCCCATAGTATTTTGCCTTACAAAAATAAAAATCAAAACATCCAAGCGTATTCTCTTCCCAAATGGCATTTCTGAGGCTGTTTTATGTATTAGAGGACTTTTCTCATTCCAAAAGGATTTTTGAAGTGCTAGGTCTGATCTATAAGGCTTAGGCATATTTTAGCACAAGCTTCATTCCAATATTCTTCAAGGTGCCCTTTATTGTAATAATCCTAATTACTGTCAGTTTGAGGCATAGGAGGTTGACTAAAGAAGCACCACCATTTGACAGGTGTTGTACACTGCAAAAATAAAATTGTATCTTCATTTGTCTCATGTTCTCTTTGGTTTATAAGATTTTCTAAGAAGAAATTGAATGTTTCATCCTTTTGCAAAAAACTACATCCCCCCTCAAACTACCAACTTTTTTGTTTGTTCATAAAATGTTAACACAGGTAAAAACAGGAATCTAGAAAAAAAAAAATCTGTATTTTCAGGGCTGCATGTTCATATAAACCAGCACATAAGCAAATTCTGGGAAAACTATATAGTACAGGCAGACTGTTGAAGTGTATAGGACACTAGATGTTGGCAGTTGTGGTATACACACTCCCTTTTTTTCCATAGACATTTGGCACATGATCTTCATTTCAATGATATTACTATGGTCCTCACAAGCACATCTGAGACACATGATCCATTTAATTTTCTTAACTTCACCCTAGCCATATAAGGCATTGCTAACACTGTAAGCAGAGGAACAGAGCCATTAACAGCCTGAAGCCCAGTAGCTCAAAAGACACTCAACAGCTTTGCTATAGGAAAGACGCAACAGCAGAAGGACTTGCATCTAGATGTCATACGTGCTAGATTAGCGTCCCAAAAACTGAATCACTCCTTCCGTCCTGCCATGCTGCATTCCCTGCATACCCGAATTCCAGCACAAAAGACTTTCCATCTAAGGCCAAGCAACTGGAAGCCTGGTTGAACCAGTCATAGGATGGTGCAGGCTGCTGCCAGCAAACACATCCTGCAGCAAGAACCTTTTCAGTTCAGTGTTCTCTACAAAACTCCAACGTGGCTGGCCCATAACATCCTCGTGCTTCTCCCCAACTAGCGCCCTACCGGTCACACTGCAAGTATATGAGGCATTGGTGCCACACGGCAAGGAGAAAGGGCCAACTGAACCTTATATGTAAAAACTGAGATTGACAGGTCTGATGGTGGATTTCTTCAGCTGTGGCACCAATTTTTATCTAACATAGGCTTGTCCAGAATTTAGGAAAGTGAGGTTCCAGCTGCCCACCTACTACTACGCAAATAATAAACAACTGTTCCTGGGATAAACCTCATCTAGACATAAATGGATATGTGAGCCTTAAAACAAAACCCCCACTAACAAAAAAAAGTATTTTTAAAACACACTAACCTTTATTAGGAATTAGTCCCTCTGATGTCCACATCACAACTAACACGGCTAATGAAGCAAGCCTCGTACATATTCTTTATATCATTGTAGCCACTGGGAACTGTAGCCATGAATTAGAAGCCTATAATGTTAAGTAGCTACAGATTTTACTCTATTATGTCTTACTACAAAAAAACCCCACAATGTTATCCGAGGACAATTTCTAACTGTGTAACCATGTTATAAAGGTGATGGAGTAGTCTGCTTTGTTTCTGCCATTTTTAGCCTAGGGTAGTGTTCACGTAAGCATGTGCTCTGTAGAAAGCAGTACTGAGAAAAATAGGATTTTTACAATATACAGTATCACAATTATTATAATAGTCACAATTTTTAATTATGCAAAGCACAAAGCACAGGTGAACAAAGTGGTCTTACAGATAAACTCACTATTGGACTGTTTTCTGTTTATATTTACATAAACACATATCGGTAAGCACTGACAGAAAGGACTTGGCTTACCACGCAGCTCTAGTACACCAGTTTGCAACTTGTGTATACCGAGCTACACCGACGTCACTCTGCAGTTCAGATTTAAAAACGTAGGCACAGGTAAATAGTGTCAGCTTTTTGGTGAAAGCTTGTAGGATCCTGTAGCGAGAATGGAATGACTACACCATAATGTCTCCTGTTAAAACTGCACTACAGGCCTGATCTAAAATCCTTTTAAGCTGGAGCAAAATACTCTGGTTCTAATTTCATAAGTTGGGGGTTTTTTCCAAGAAATAATTTCCCCATTCTATCTCAGTTCTGCTGAAGAAATGCTTCTTACTCAGTCACATAGTTTCAAAAGATGAGACATGACTGATTCTGGCTGCGGATAGAATTTTTCCTTGCCTACAAAAGAACTGACTCATTTTTCCCTAGTTCTCTGGTTTGGAGCAGGAGAGTCAAAAGTATTTATCCGAGTAACAGGAAAGGATTACACATGTAGATAGATTTACAAAATGTCAATCTCGGCAAGCCTCTGAAATTAAAAAGGGCCTAATGTATGGGGAGTGATATACATTACAATAAAGGAAATGTCAAGCTGTGGAAAAACTGTTCCAGAAGGTAGCTGCGAGTGAAGTACAGAGTTCACTTCCCTTGTCACTTGATCCTCTCCTCAGAATTGAGAGCTGAACTTACCATTTTGAAACATGTAGAGTAGCAGCTATAAAACTCCACCACAAGAACATTCATATGAGGAGATTTTTCTGCCTTTACACAAGTTTAAGGGATTGTCAGAGGTCAGAGAGAATGGAACATCCCCGCTGAGTCACTTCCATGAAAAGACATGCTGCGGAATGGCGTAGGGGTACTTACTCCTCCTGGCTACTGAGACAGGACCAAAAAAAACTCAAAAGGAGTGGGGCAGCAAAAAAAGACTTGCTTAATATTGACTCTTAGGCCTCAATAACACAGATTGATACCAATTTTTAACAGATAAACAAGGATTTTCTGCTTAAGAAACAAACCCTATTCACAGATCTTTCCAAAAATACACAATTAATGGTGGCATTTAGGACAAAGCAGGTGTGGCAGATTGCTCGTTGTTAGGTTAACCTTGTCTTATAGAAGAGTACAAGATTTTTTTTCTCTTTTTGTGAAACCAAAAATAGAGACACTTGCAGATCTCCAAATACCCTTTAATGAGAAACAGAGCTACTTCTTGGCAGATACAGACTGACACATATACCACCACCACCCCCAGCTATCTATTACTGCTTCTCTGTCTCCATAGGTGAGACCTGCCTTCCCCGGGATGCAGCCAATGCACAGTTATTTCCTGGCAAGAGGCAGACTAACGAATCGGAGTAGGAGCATAGTTGCATTTAAACGCAAGATTGGAGTGAATACCTTCCCCAATCCATTGGAAACAGTGGGTTTTTTTAGGAGACTAACAGAATTTATTCTATACCAGCTTTTAAATTCTATGACTGTTAACACATGCAAAATTATCTTACTTTTGGAATACATTAAGGAAAGACCCATCAGTATAACATCATCAAGTGAAGCAATATTTTAATGAATCTGTTTTGTTAAAAAAAAAACAAAACAAAACAAAAAAACCAACCCAAAACAAAAAACCCCTATTGCCCCACTGGAGTGTATTTATATCAGGGTTTGGTGCTAGAAGTAAAAGAACTATTGAATTGCATTCAGGTACATTTCCTTACTACAGTCTCCTACATTTAAAAGACAGCTGCCTCCTGCTCCCTCCTTCACAGAAAGGTTTATACGCCACCATGAACACTGCATTCGTTGTGACATACCACTGTCTTTGGACATTTAGAAAGCAAAAGTGTACGAACAAGTTCATCTCTGTTCAGGAAACAGGCTAAGCACAGAAGTGCTAACTCTCCAAGTTAGCTAACAGCCGGTACAGTTACCTGTCACTTGCCCATGAATTTTCTGATTTTACGATTTTTTCTTTCAGTATTTATCAGTCACAACCTTTTGACTATATAGCTCACTCTTTTAAACAGAGTTCACAATGAACTGTAATCACAGCTGTACATCAGATTTAGTGCAAACAACTTCCTTGTGTAGGGCTGCAAGAAAATTCATGCAACGTTTTTCTGTAGATCTTCTTGGAACAAAAATAGCTTCTGTAAGTGCCAATTAAAAGCCTAATCAGAAGTAAATCAGGTAAATAATAAGTACTTTCCCATGGCATTCTATTATTGCTTGCCACAAAATTAACACCATGTTGCTTCACAACATTATCATGAAGAGAAAAATCATAGAAGTTGAGCAGATAATTGCATCTCCCTGATTTCACAGGAGTCCAAGGAAAGGTGGCTCGCTGAAGATCAGGTCAAGCGCGGGTAGACCCCAGTAGGAGCCATCCAAAACCCCTATGCCCTTCAATTAGAGGGTCCCATCACCTCTCTTGGGCAAACACCCAACTGAATCGCAAAGAAGAACTGATGAAAGTAGATTCATAGCCTCACCAGCATTACTGCTGCCACAGGGAAGGAAGCAAGAAACCTGCCCCAGGGTGGAAGGAGGGCAGCTCTGCCCCTTTTGGCCAGGGCTACACAAGTTTTTCTGTGTAGTTGTGAGGCCACTGCCTGTCATGCAACAAACATGCCTGTCATGCGACAAACATGCCTTTTTGCACATCTGATCACATTAGCAAATCCAAAGTAGGATTGTTGTACTGCTACATCTTAACCCCTTTGCTCCTGAGCGGACTAGCTTCGGAACACTGCAAAAAATAGCAAGGTTTACCCAGCTAGAGGGGAAAATGGATTTTGTCACTAGTAAAAGTTAATGAAAGAAGATGCAAAAGGATCTTCCCCAAAACCAAAGCAAAGTTACTAGCAAATATTTTAATGCATCTGAATCAAAACAGTACAGAGTGACTTGCACAAGACAGGAATAAAGCTGAAACAGGATGAGTGAGTGTTCTGTTAGTGGAAATGCAACATTCTTGGTAGTATCTGAGGCAGTAGTAGGCTCTAAGAACGACTGTTTTCAGACAGCAGAGATTATAATTGCCTCTAATAGCAAATTATATTTTTATGTTTTTTTTTAAAAAAGCATAATAGTGCCCTGTAAAGCCTAGAGGAACCCTTTAAGACAATCAATCTTTAGAAAAATGCACTTCCCATACAAACTAAGAACCAACGTCCATGCCTTCGGGAGGAAATCAGCCCATGAAAGTATATTCTGATGCTGTGTTGCTTCCCAGTGACTGCTGGAGCATGCCATTTTTCTGCTTGCAGTGTAGAGGTCTGGGTCTGGAGTTCACTCCGAGGTTACAGGTTTTTTCAGCCTGGCTAGAGACGGGTAATTACATGGGCTGCAAGCACATGCCTGCTATGACAATGGGTCACATTCCATTTTTCTACTACTGCCCTGCACTTACATTGTAGAGGCAGAATTTAGACTACACACTATAGAGATGCAAGTACATAGGACAGTACTTTAAAAAATTAATTTGTTGTTAGTGGGTTGGTTTTTTTTAAACCAAGCTTATTACAAAGGAAAATGACGAACCACTAAAGCGATTCATATGCTTTCTGCTCTCAGTGATCCCACAACCGCAGCACAATCTGTATCCAGGTTATTGGATGTTTAAAGCCAGAGCTATAACGAAGTAACTGATGCCTGGTGAGGCTGTAGGCTTAAAAAAAAAAATTTAAAAAAAATCCAGATCCAAGATCCACACTAAAGCTGAAGTGCTTCTAGTAATTCTACCTTTGAGCAAGCTTTTAAAATTAAACGAATTTACAACCTGACATTAGTCTTAGACCTTATGGAGTGTATACTTTACTGCCTACAGAGACAGCTTCAATCATACTTGGCATTAAGTTGAGTTAGTGTCCCAAAGTGCCTGCTTCCCTCCTCCTTTTAGCAGGCCTCTGTTTAGGCACAAGGTCAAAAATGGAGACGAGCTGCATGCTGCTTGCAAGTCCCTCATTTGCCTATTAAGGGTGGATCTTGAGTTTTATGGCTGCAAGGCTTGTGTCAGCCAACCATCATTAAGTTAATTTATTAGGGGGAACAGTGAATGATATGATTGAAATAACGTGTAGCCAAGCTACTCTGACAACACTCTATCTGCTTATTATAGGCAAACCTGTTCTAGCCAGTACCTCGATCCTGGAAACTAATCTTTCCCTCTGGGATCACTTAAGATGTGGTTATTTTTTGTATTTCTCATCTTCCCTGTGATCAAAACTTGCTACTCTTTTCTCCTAGCAAATCTCCCTCTGCATTCCATTCCAAAGTGTCTCCCCTCAATCTTTCCATTTCTCTTCCTCTCTGTATCCTTGGGTGAATTTTATACTTTCACAGCCTTTAGAAGTTTAATTCATTTGCTTGCATGAGATCCAGGAGAAAGTTAAGAAATTTAAAAAGAGAAAGAATGTGATTCTAATGCACAACTTCGAAGTAGAGTTTGTGTCCTTCCCAACACTGGCGACCATAGTATTTTAACAGCTACTTTTCTGTATAGATCATGCATCTGACTAAGATTTGTTACCAATAAAGTCAACTTCACAAAAATACTATTTCAGGAGCTCTGCATGACAGTTCATCAAGCTGGACAATACACTTCTCATAGTATCCTTTACTTACTCTTTAAAAACTAAGTCAATAAAAAATATCAGGGAACCAACAGTTAAGTTTATGGATTACAAACAATTAAGTCATAAAAATAATTATTGTGCTACTTATATATTTTCATTTTTAAGGGAACCAGAAAAACAGACCCTTCCAAATGATGCAGAGTAACATACACAGTAGCTATTTCAACTTTCATCACCTTTCCAGCTATCCTTATAAATACTGCCCTTTGACTTTTGCCTTGAGTGTCCATCTTTTTGGCTCTGAATTTAGAGAGATTAGTTTTGATAGCAATACTTATTCAACATTTAGGAGTAGGAATAAGAGTGCTAAACAAATTTAGGAACAAATATGAACCACTTCGTCACTTCTGTATACCGTATTTCATCACTTCGCTACTACACACCAACTCCAGGCTGTTTTTCAGTCGTCATATTCTGCTAATTCAAACAGTTCAGCATTTCAGACACGCTCTTTAAGAGGACTCTAGAATGAGATTGTTCAGTAATTACTTTTTGATCTAGATCCTGTTTTGACACCTGAAATCATTTACCACCACACTGCAATTAGCCCCAAGAACAGAGTTCTTGTACAGTGTGATATTCCCAGCACAAGGATACCATCCACGTACTCATTTTGACTGGTCTCCAGAGCACAGGTGTCCTCACCTCAAAAAGACAGTTCCTGAATTAGACCTGCTAGTCATTTCAGATATAACCTCAACACCGTTTTACTAATATGATGGACACTCAACATAGCTTACCTTTACAAACTAAGCTAGGATTGGCTTACTTAGCATTCTGTGTACAAGCTCTCAATAATTTGGGGTAAAGCGATGATAAACAGTTAGCTAACAGAAGTACATTTTCTGAAACTGAGTGCTATATATAAGCACCTAGAGCAAAGGACTAATGAAACATTGAGAATTCTTCAGTTTGCACAGGCTTTTGAAAATCCTCAAGTAAACTTTTTGAAAGTGCATGAGCAACAAAGAAGCTGTTTTAATCTTCTCCGGACCTTTTGCTCTTATAAGCATCTGAGTTTCTTCTATATTAATTAGATTATTATTAACTGCATTAAGAATAGCAAATTCCCCTGTGGGCAGAAAGTGCAAAAAGCATCCCTTACTGTAACCCACGTGAAGACACACATGCTCAATGTCTGACATTTTGTAGAAAAACTTCCTGAGGCTTTACTAGCTTTATGAACTCTGCAGTTGTAGCAATGAAACAATGTATGTCAGTTAAGATAATTCCAGAGCCACACTGAAATTTGGAGATAGATCTAAGAAGCATGATAGTTAAAAAAGTGTCAACAGCTTATATGCTTAAGTTCTCATGCTGATCCCAGCATCAGTAAAGCTAGTGCAATGGTGGCAGACTGTATTAAAATTTCCAACATGATCCAGACTCCAAAGGTATGAATGTTGCTAATGTATATTCAATCAGACATTAGCAAAACAAGTTATATCCCTTCAACTGTCCACTCATATTTTGGTAGAACACTCAAAACCTCCGTCTCTTGTGTTAATCAAATCAGAAAATATTCACCAGAATATATGCAGCAGCCTGGTATTGTTATGGTTCATTAATGGTTTCTCAGTCACAGGTTCTTCTTTTTTCCTCCCCATTGAGAATCATTTGACACCTTAATTTCTAAAACTTGGTTCTACATTTCTGAATTGCTAAAACACTAATGCAGACTTACAGTTAAACCCTGAATAGACTTTTTTTTTTTTTGATACGAAGACCTTGATGTCATTCTTCTCTATTTGTCATGAAAAATTATTTTCACATCTATCCTAAGCTTTTATTCTTGGAAATAAATTGGAGAAAAAATTTAATAATAATAATAATAATTTCATTTTTACACTACACTCTACTTCTCAGATATAGAGAGTCTTACTGTAAAATAACATGAGAGGTAAAAGTAAAAGGACCCTTTTTATGTCCCATTATTAGTTTGTCAAGACTGTCATTGAAAGGTTTGATTTAATCACTCACACAAAACACATGCTATGTTCATCCTCTTGTCAGCGTCTCCCAAAGGCTGGGGAACTAGCATGTCAGTGACTACAGATGTGGTTAGACCAGCCAGACTTCACCCTGACTTCATCTCTCCTAGGTATCCTCTGCCAGCTGGGCTCCTGGGATTAATTCTGAAGCAGGAACAGTACTATTATCTGAATTTGAATGAATGGGATATTAATTTTTGACCATAGACAACCTGTTAAACAAGTTTTAATGTCAAGACTGACATGCTAGTAAATATCATGATTGTTCAGTAGCAAATGGATTGAGGAGATACAGGAAAATGAACAATCATTACACGCGATACAACGTATATAGCTAATACAGAAATTAGAATATTTGGAATTGACAGTAACACAGGAATCTTATTTTAGGAACTGTATTTCTATAATAGCAACACACTGAATCTTTTGACACCAAACTGTCCAAAATGAGCCTTCAATAAGCAAGAAACCACTACCTATCAAGTAATGAGTCTGTGGTTCTTTAAAAGGGGTTTACAACTTTGAAATAGCACACCATCATAGTTGTACTGCTTAAAATAGCAGAGAGACTGTAATTTTCTTTCACACCTCCTTTCTCTGAGTGTGCTTCGCTCTTCCTACCACTAAATCATATGAGAACCCCTCACTGTGTTCAAGTGCACAGAGTCCCATCATTCTCAAAACACACACTGAGGAAGTGAGCAGCTGGGACAGGAAGGTACAGAGTAGAAAAGCTTTTCCTAAGAGATTTTTTGTTCAATTAAGCATATATTTCAAAGTCTTGTGTTAACAGAATGAGTGCTGCTCATGCAAGCAGGTTTCCAAAGAAAAGTACATCAGAAGCAAAGTTAAGAAAGCTCATAATCAACAAAAACCTCAAATTGATGAGGAAGTATGACCAATCTCATTTTGATTCCATAAACGTAAGGCACAGGCGTTAGGGACCGGCTTTGGTTAGAGGACAATAGAGGCACAACATCAAGGCCTGGCTGCTACAAATTTTACAGAAGCTACTCTGTGGAACAGAGAATTTTATTCCTCTGCTTCATTTATCAGCTTCTCATGGCTCCTGACATAAGTCAAATTCGGTGTCAAGGAGAAACATTAGTTATTTTAATGTTAAGGTCCTTCTTGTCTTCACTGAACACTTGCCTTGGTTTAAGCCGCCTCAGTACTTAGAACAGACAGGCCCTAGGCATAGCACTAGCTTCAAGCAGGGGGGAAACTCCACTGATGTAAAGCACCAGAGGCAGCAGCTTTGCCTGTATGCACTTAGAAACCTCACACTAGCGTGAATTCGCAGGCAGATTAAAACTCCAGTGCAGACAACACTTGGGGAATTTCTGTGGATTTTTTTTCCCCGTTATATGGATTTTTGTCCAAGTTACTCTTTCATGTCTAGCAAATCCTTCAGTCTTTATCTGTTACTTCATAATACTTATTAGCAAATGATCAAAAGGCATAAGAAAAGCTTTAAATGAGGCCACTGCAAATCTATTAGGCTATGGCACACAAATTAAGTCAACTAAACAGGGGAGAGGAGAATCAGCTTTGTTGGCAAATTGTCTTGGATATTTATTGTGAGAATTAATACAAGTTGTTGCAACTAAAGACTGCAACATTATCACAGGCACATTAAAATATATGCATTATGCACCACTCTCAGCTTTACCTCCTAGTACTATTAGCCTAAAAAGGAAACATGTTTTTTAAAACCACTTTTTTATGGTGTGCCATGACAGCTGATTAATAACTGCAGTTGCAGGAGCTGAAAGCTTAGTAACCAAAGCTAGAAAATTCAGTCTTGTTCCTATACAGACAGAGGGGGGAATCTGAACAACAGAACTATTAATAAAACCCACGGAAATAGTTTCCTTAATGTAAGAAGATTCCTTGCATATTGTAATACTTCCATAGTCTATCTTTTCAAAAATTATTTTCAAATATGAAGACATTTTATAAGGTAGCTGTGATTCTCCAGCTGGTGGTGACAGAAGGTTTTAACATCGTCCTCGTAAGTGAACAATGAAAACAAATATAACTCAAAAGTAAACACAGATATGGTGTTTTTCAAAGGTACAAAGCAGATTTGAAATCAACGAGATGAGGGCAACATAAAAGTTTATCACACTGCTGAAAATATTCTTAAAAAATTTTAGTGAAAGGAAGGCATATTTTGATGAGAACAATACTTCTCTATAAACAAAGAAAAACCTGGAAGGAAGACATCAAAAAAGACCTCAAACTTATGTCCCTGATTTCATCAGAAAATAATCATTATTGCTAAGAAGATAGAAGAAGAGTCAGAGATCCAAGTTAAATTTCTGCTTCCAGAATAAATCTCTCAGTTTCATTCTTCCTTTTACCTTGTATTCATCATTGTCCTTTACCACTTTTTTGGGGTAGTGTATATTACTTGCTCCACTCCTCTGATGTAGCCTTTTCATACAAATAATTATCAAGTAAATCAGTCCTTGTTAAAACCGACAATTTCACTTGTAAGTGACCAGCAAATATGGCCATAAAAACAATCTTTCAGTTAGAATCCTTGTGACTGGTCTACACTGCATATATGCCTGAGAAATACATAATCAGTTTACATTTCTGGTCACAGAAACACACAAACACTGAGATACAGTAACATGCTAAACAAAAAACATATTTACTGAACATCTTTGACAGTGTATCTGTCAGAGACACAGCAATTGCAATCAATAATAAGGCAGCAGAATAAACTAGGCATTTAAAACATTTTCCTAGGTTAGATTTCGGGGTTTTTTATGTTGACCAGTCCACTCGAGTCTCTTCATCTGGAGGAATGCATAAACCACCACAAACTTGCTCAGAAGCTGTTTGAAACCTACAGTGATCTTCCAGGTAGGAGTTTGTGAACAGAGGCACTTTGGGGAAGCTCCTGTCCAGTGCAAAAAACTAAGTGGACTTCTCATGCAGGCACATGGCACTGAGGGTCCCGCACATAACCTCACCTCTGCAGCCAAGTTAGCGACAGACCTCCGGGCAGTTGCAGCCGCACTTTAGTTGGCCACAGCACGGAAGACAATACCATGCTCACCCTGAACATCCACAGGCTGCATTTACTTTGCACGTTTGCACGACTTGAAAGGCTATTATCCTGTCCGCAATAGCTTGGATGCGAGTACTCGACTCAATTGGGATCAATTCAAATGGACAAGAAGCAGCAGTGTAAACAAACTCCTCTCTCTAACCTGTTTGCATTTTGTCTCCAAGTCAGATCCCGTAACTCAATCCAGCTTTAGCTTTGAAGAGACTCTCTGCATTCAGTGCCATTTCATGCTGAGCACAAGCTTCTGGAAAGAATCTACAGGTAAGGAACAGAATAGTCTGTATCAGGTGTAAACTGCAGTTTGCGTCAAACAGCAGCAAATTAAGTAAAAACTGTAAGTAAAGACTCTTATGCCCAGGACAGTCTTGTAAGGAAATCCACCGAAAAGCTAGGAAAGGGAGGCAAAAGGTAAAACTCACCATAGACAGTGATGCACAGGAATAAAACCTAAGTGTTTAGTTTTACTTCATTTAAATCAGCACAACTCAGGAGTAATTTAACTATAATCAGTATAAATATAACCCAATGAAATCTAGGTCTAGGTGCAATTATTTATGTACACATCTGTCAAAGTCAGATTGTGCGCTGCAAAGTAGGTGCTGGAAAGCAAGAGGAAACTTCGATTCAGCAGTAATTTTACACAGGTGCCTCTCTGCTCGCTTTCTTTAAATACTTTCCCACACTCCCTTCCATCTAGAAAAAGCTTTTGAAAAAAAGTCTCTGCCATACTGATTTGCCATCTATCTTCCAGATGTCATCTGGAAACAGATTGTCCCCTCTTTCCCTAGAAGTCTTAATTTCTCTCTCCTTGCTGCCACTTAACTTTATATCTGTATTATCTGACCACGTAAAGCCTTTGAGATATCATTTCCACAAAAGATGCTATAAAAATAAAGTGGTAATACACTATATCATACTATGTCACTGTCAGGGCTCTTATCTGAAGCTCACACTATTCTGCAGTGAACTATTTGTTCTCCAAGACAAACAATAAAACAACTCGGGAGGTATTCTTTGCTTCCAGTTCAGCCTGGTGTGCATGTGTCCAAAAAAGCCCAGGTTATTGCGCCACTGTATTATCTACACCATGCAAGATGAATTTTTGTGGTCTTGTGGCGAAGGCACTGGACTGACACTCAACAACAGTGGCATTTGTTCTCATCCTCTATATTCTACCGAGGGTTATTTACTTCTGCTTCAAGGTATGTCTACCAGCTACTGTAAGGCACTCAAGTCTCAGACAAAATCTCTATCCATCATTAAGACATAAAAGATAACCTTTTCTCTTCAAAATAACACTGAAAATCATCTCTATCAGACTGGTAGCAGGAAAATCTGAATAAGATGTTTGCTGGAAAGATTCGGTTGCAGTTTCTTTGTATTGCACAGTTTAGGCAATACTTCTTAATACAACCTTAAGCTATTCCTCTTCTAAGATATTGTCCTGTATGATTTCCTTAATGCTTTCAAAGATCTTCTCCCACTGTGCTGGCTATTCATTTTTATGCTTTCACAATTCTACATCTACCATGCTAATCTAGCTCATATCTCCTGGAGACTTTACTTGGACTTGGCCATGAAATGCTCCTGAGCTAGCGATCCACAGTTCGTAAAAAAAGGAACTCTGTCTAGTAGAGTAGAATTGGATGGACAAGGTTGATGACATCAAGTTTTTAGTCTATAGCAAAATCAGAAAGCTTCAGGGTTTTTTTTCTCCATTGCGTATGCACTTTATTTTGCACCATCTAGAAGCTGCAAGCACAGAAATCTTCTCATACCCCTTGAAAGTAGGAGTTCAACTGCCATCTTAGCTCACTGCCCAAAACGAACTCAAATGATCTAAGGCTTTTCAAAGGATGGCACTACAATCGTTTTTTGTTAATTGATCAGCTACAAGATGGAATTAGATCTAGATATCCTGTTTGAAGATGACATAGAAAGTGTCATTTATTAAGCATCTCCCGGCACCTCAAGAAACACGAGTTACAGCGTCAGGCGCAGGGTTTAAGAGCCTGGTTCACAAGCATCAGTAGTAGGCCTTAAGAGGCCACGTAACAATACCGTGAATAGCAGTTCAGTCCTACAGCACAGTTAAGGGAAGTGGATGCATAAAAGAATTTTCATTTTGAGGAGTAATCTGTATCATGAAATATCATAGCTTAATGTACTGGGATACTGAAGGTTATATTTTTAATCCATTATTGATTCTTCTTACTGATCACAAGTATTCATTAGTGGCCAATCTCACCCTCTAGGATTCCTACTAAATACTTAGCTGCAAAAGTTTATCTCCCAGTCCAGAGCCAGTTGCAGAAAGCTTTAATATTTCTATTGAATTTGGTAAATTTGAGCTCAGCAGTCAGACTCCAATAGTCTGAGACACAGTAACCTGCTGCTCTTTTCTGATCAAAGCCATTTGTAAAAATTAATCACTTACAAACATAGCACGTACAAGAGACTACCCAGCTTTAGTCCTCACTCAGGACTGCAGACATTGCCCAGCTGAATAGGTTTTGTAACACAAACGAACCCCAAAACTACCCTAATTATCAGAAAAATCCAGCAGCACTGAAACACAAGTGCAAAATGAGAAACAAAAGAGAGAAAAGGCAAACAAAGACATACTTAAGCATATGGGCAAAACTATTGAAAAAACCTGCTCATTCTTACCACTTGGCCAAAGAACCTAGGGCTGGCTGCATTATAGTTCGTTGAGTGACACAAAGAGAAATTAAAATGCACGATTCAAGGAAAGGCTAGCAGCTGCAACCAAAGCATCCAAAACAACAATATACAAAAAAGGGAAGCAGCATTCAGAAGAGATTGTTCTGTACTGGCTCTAGCTATTTATGCTACACAAATAGCCATGTTATTACTATTTAGAGCTAAGAAATTTCAAGAAAATATGGTTGTGCCAAAATAAGAACACCCTCTGAGCTTTGTCAGTACTGGTAGAATCGTTACACAAGAAAACGGGGACTCAGAAGACCTGAAAATACCAAAACAGATTATGTGGATACTGCCTGACTGAACGATTGTGGTTGTTTCAAAAACTTTACCTTGTATTATATGCTGGTTTTGGCTAGAACAAAGTTAATTTTCTTCACATTAGCTTCTAGAGGGCTGGTTTGGATTTGTACTGAAAACAGTGATGATAATATAGGGCTGTTTTCACTACTGCTGAGCAGTGCTTATGCAGAGTCAAGGCCTTTTCTGCTGCTCAGCCCACCCCACCAGCGAGGAGGCTGGGGGTGCACAGGAGGGACAGCGGACACCAGCTGCCCAAAGGGACATTCCACACCGTATGACATCGTGCTCAGCATATAAAGCATGGGGGAAGAAGGAGGGGGACTTTTGGAGTAATGGCGTTTGTCTTCCCAAGTAACTGTTACATGTGATGGAGCCCTGCTTTCCTGGAGATGGCTGAACACCTGCCTGTCAACACCGTGAAGGAATGTAGTAGTGGATAATTTCCTCACTTTCTTTGCTTGCGTGTGCGGCTTTTGCTTTACTTAAACTGTCTTTATCTCAATCCACCAGTTTTCTCAGTTCTACCCTTCTGATTCTCTCCCCCATCCCACCAAGGTGGGGCAAGCCATGAGCAGCTGTGTGGTCCTTAGTTGCCAGCTGGGGTTAAGCCACAACATATTGATAAAAGAATAAGCACTTTCCAAAAAATATCTAAACCAGAGATAAGTATTTCAAATGACCCAACAGCATTTTTTTCTGTCTAAGAGAAATAAAAACATTTTTAAATCTGGCATAGCCAAATTTAACAGACTTATTTCTTAATAAAACAGAATGCGTATGCTGTCACACAAATTCGCTTTCAAGGCCAGTAACATCCAAATGCCCAAAGCAAGTATGAATGCTACACATGTATAGAAAGACAGAATGCTTCCCCCAAAATTAACTGACTACTGCAGAAATAAGGCCTGCACAATTCAAGGGAAAATATAAGACTACACTCAGGGTAGTCTATCTATAGTATGCTATCTAAGAGCAATTGAGGTGAACCAAATACTTAAACAGCCTTTTTTGCAGAAATTTGAACCTTTTTTTTTTCCTCCAAACAAAGCACACGCATTCTTATCTCCAGCTCTCAGCGAAAGAAACTGTAAGGTGCTGAACCACTGAACAATACCTGTTCACTGCTATGTCAGGAACATCACAAAGGTACTGGAGAAGTGTCTACAGCTTAGCAAAGCTGCAGTTGTTTAAGGAGTATTTACAGTGTAATGGTAGACAGAAATCTGTCAGAATCTCCACAAGCAGCCAGCTCCACTGGTCTTCGATTGCTCACTTGCCCTGCATACAACGGGCACAACAGCTAACACACAGATTTTAGGAAGAGGACTGAGAAGACTCCCCTATCCTTTGCTTTCCCAGTATAAACAGACCACATAATTTTAGTCTTAATACTTTAAGCACACAACATGATTATTCCTGTTCCTAATTCTGAAGTAAAATGGATTAATTTTCAGTAAGCATGAACCAAACTACATGAATGACTTTGCTTCTCATTTCATCCTGAGTCATATTCTTTGTACACGCACTTCATTTCCATTGGACAAGACTTGGTTTTGTTTTGCAAGCTTCTCATGTCTGCCAATATTAGGAAAACAAAGATCCTTTTGTATCTTGCGCTTCGTATTTTTCCTTCCTGCTGTTCCCAGCAGAGAGAATGTATGTCATTGAAAATGGCTTTGCAACTGAAGTGTTTCAGTTACTTGGTGAATTCTTGCTCTTTGCCTGTCAACCAGAGTAGTGAGGTACAGGAAGGTATTTTTAACATGCTAGCTAGATTAAATAAGACTTTATCTAATCATATTGATTTCAATAACTATTTTTTTTTCATACAAATATATGCAGTTAGAAACTGTGCAAACAATACAATCACATTGCAACATTAGGAGTATCATGCTCAAAAATGTCTATCCAACACTGATCAAGCACAGTATGAATTCCTGAAAAATCAGAGCTTTACTCTTACCAGGATATTTGGGTAGTCCAAACATCAGATTTTACTAGCTATAGATAGAAATTCCCTTTACAGGCAATGTAAATACACAAGGTGTTAAGCCTGCATGTGCCAGGAAGTCAAAACCATCAGTTGCTCCTGATTTCTCACCAATTGTCAGCGTGATATATCTCCTGATAACAATTAATCTACAGGATGCCAGCAATACCAAGGTACTCCAGAAAGATCCTCTTCTCCTATCCAAAATCAGAAGAAAGTAATATGGTCTTATACTTCAAATTGAATACATTTTGAGGCCTACCAGAAATACCTTATGAGACTTGAGAAGGGAATATCATTTTGCACAAACTAGTAGTGAGTGTCAAAAGCCAGTTTATTCATAAATAGCTGAAACATTAAAGGTGGTAAGAGACAATTACAGTTTTTTACACCAGCCTCTACTTCCTATGATTTCCTGAAGTCATTCCTGCCTAGTGTATGTCAAAAGCTATTGTCTCTTTTATCTAGGTATACTATTTTGATTTATATACTTACTTCAAGTAATATAAAAGTTTACCATACCCACAAAACTCTGGTCTAATGATTTATACCCTCGGGTTAAAAATTTATGTCTACTTCATTGCTCGAATTTCATGGGCTTCCAATGCTCTGCTACAAAACAGTTATGTGGCATTCTGGAGGTTCAGCATCCCATCTTTTCTTGCTGTGTAGACAGTTACAGAACATCAGCAAAAGTTGTTATTAAACCTTCCTTCTACTTAGCTGTTCAGAAGTCATAGAATCATAGAAAGTTTTGGGTTGGAAGGGACCCCTAGAGGTCATCTAGTCCAACCCCCCTGCAGCAAGCAGGGACACCGCTAACTAGATCAGGGTGCTCAGAGCCCTGTCCAACCTGGTCTTGAATGCTTCCAGGGATGGGGCCTCCACTACCTCTCTGGGCAACGCGTTCCAGTGTTTCACCACCCTCATTGTAAAGAATTTCTTCCTTATATCCAGCCTAAACCTACCCTGTTTTAGTTTAAAACCATTACCCCTCGTTCTGTCACTGCTGTCTCTACTAAAAAGATTGTCCCCATCTTTCCTATAGGCTC
>Ga0065711_1029478_pt1 | contig 36052 bp, 23 predicted proteins | sample Hoacrofraction12_FD_59098 | JGI IMG/M metagenome (GOLD analysis project Ga0065711, IMG submission 59098) | Hoatzin crop microbial communities from Cojedes, Venezuela - Epithelial fraction 12 v2 (version 2) | ecosystem: Host-associated > Birds > Digestive system > Esophagus > Crop | place...
ATGACACCTCTGTGCTTTGTGTGGCTCCATGCCGTCTCCAGTTTCTCCCACTTCCAAACATGTCCAATCTGACTTTGCAATTTTTCAAAGATAAGGTGCCCCAGGGAAGGCCCTGAGCTTGTGAGAGGAACAGAGCAAACAGAATAGTCTTCCAAAGCAAGATCCTTGACCTCAGTTCTTAGCCTGGCTCTCCTTCATGCTTGCCAACAGGGTTCCAATGTCTTTACTGGTGCGTGGCAACAATAATGAGCAAGTAACACGTGGGGGCAGCAGCAGGCTTTGCTTTCTTATCAGTCTGGGGGTCTGTGGATGTAGCATCCTTCCAAGGGTCTTGTAGAACTGAGGTGCTCCAGGATTTGAGGGTCCCTGTGCTGGGCACAAGCCCAGAGTGACAGCTACAGCTGATCCAGCGATGGGAAAAGCATGTCGGGTAGAGAGGGGCTTTGTGGCCTCGTGGCACAGGATGTCGGCGCTGAAACCTATGCTTTTGTCATTGAGTCTGGTCCTTCTCCAGTTCCTGCAGTCCCAGCCGAAGCGTTCTGTACTCATGTTACAAAGCACATTAAACCGTGAGACAGTTGCAGCATTGTCTGCAACGGCAAATATGGCTGGAGTGAAATCCCAGGTCTCAGTTCAGACCCCAGTACATCCCCTTGGACAAGCCCTGCCGAGCTTGTTGCTCTACAGGTAGGATGGAGCCCAGCAGATCCCTCTCAGTGGTTGAAATGAAAAGCGATGTTCTTATCTGACTGCACCGTGAAGAAAGATGCAGGGTTCATCTGATACCATTTATTCTCTTCAAGACTCTGAATGTTCAGGTAATGGGAAAAAAGCCTTCATCTTGGATATGAAGGTCTTAAAAGCCAAGTTTTCAGAGTAGGAACACTTCAGTCAGGGAAGTGGCCTCAATTTACACAGCAAGGCTCTCGGATTTTCTGGCAGCGCTATTTCCAGAGCAGGGTGTCTTTTTTCCTGCTCTGGGTGAGCAGCACTTTGGGAGTTGCTTGCACACCTGATATTTGCCTGGCCGCCCATGTCTCCATCGCGCGAGACACGTGGTGTCTGAGTGGTATAGGCCCAAGCTGATGCTGGAAATCACAAGAAATAAAAAATCTAGCAAAAGTCAGCCCAGTCACCAGAAATGATGATGGATTAATTATAATAAGGGATGGGAAACAAACAGCCCTGTGCTCAATGAGTAATTAAAAAAATAAATAAATCAGATAAGTGCCCAGACAGGAAAAGCATTTTCTATAACTGAGGCTGATACTTTAATTGGAAAGTGCTGTTAACACAACTGCCTGACCAAGGCGAGCGCAATAGCACAGCAGGGCTGTTGCTGATCTGCAAGTAAACAGCCAAACTGCATCTCTCAGCTTCAATCTGCGAGTTCCTGAAGCCAAAAGAACAGCTTTAAATTTAAAACTTCTGCTGGAGCTCATGCTTCAATTGGGCTACATGCCAGGGCATGCAAAGACTTTAGGGCATTAAGAGTTTTGTGTAGATGAAAAGACAGCGGGGAGTCATTTGAGTTGGCCAGTAATGTACTAAGCTATAGCAGAATTTGCCTTCATTCCCTTTAAACCAACTTGTGGGGAGGGAAACTGGGAAGTCTGACATTTTATCAATTGTAATTGTTACAGCAAAAGCTAAGACTAAGCAGGGCCCTGATACAACTCCTGTGTCCTGCATGCAGCCCAACAGAGCGGTCCCAGCCCCAAGGTGGCTTTGCCCTTTGAGTAACTGGGCTATGACGTAGCCCCTGAAAATGTCCCAAACCACCAAGTGACGACCATTATGGACATCCAAGCTGCTCTGTTGGCAGTTGTTTTCTATTCACTTCCAACCATAATCTCAGGCAACCTTTAACCACGGGACAATTTTGCACTTAACCTTGTTCTTCCAAGAACCAAAAAGTGCTTTATAAAGCCATAGCCAAGCAACGCTGTAGTGATACCTCTGCTATTGCACAGTGGTTCCCTGAGTTACAGGGAAGTGAACTGATTCACCCAAGGCTGCACGACATGTTGGCACGTCAGCACAGCCCAGGTCCCAGCTTTTGGGAAGCTGGGGTGAGCATGTGTTAAGCGATGAAAGATGTGTCTGGCTGTCAGTAAAGACTTAGAAAAACTGCAACTGCAAACTGTGAACAGTAGCCAAGTCACACAAACACTAGCAGCATGATCACCAGGTACCGAACAACGCACAACTAGCCAAATCAGTTTCTTGTAAGGAAAAGGCAGAGGAGCAGAACAATGACTCTTATTATGTGGGCTGTGTCCCTGCTGGTTAATGCTGCAGCTCCCTGCACAGGCAGGCCTTAGATGGGCAGGCTGAGAATAATTACCAGGAGTCTCTGCAATCCTTTGCTGGGACTCTTCGCTGCCAGGAGCTGCTTTATAATATTCCCAGCCGTCTCCCTAAGCATGCAACAGATTGGACAAAATTAAAGAAACACGGGTCTTGGGCTTCAAGGCCACTGGGAAGTCACTAATCGGGCTCCCAGCTGAGCTGAATGCAAGGAAAAACATTGTCAGCAATAAACACAGACAAATCTTGTCTAACTGGAGCCATGGAATGGGGATGTGCTTCTGGGGAAACCTGCCTTCCCTCTGGGCGACGTTCACCATGAGGAGAGGGGCCCCAGTGGGCAGTGGGGGCTTTAATCACAGTGCCAGGGACTTCTCAGGTGATAGGAGAAAAAAAAGTCACACCAAAAACTTCATAAGCAGAAAAAACCCACCCATAGCCCTTGTCCTGGCTTAGGGTTCTGGTCCAAAGGGGGAGGCAAAGTTTTCACTTGTTTTGAGGCTAGTGCTAGGGAAGTCTCCTAAAAGCCAAGGGCCAAATGCTGATCTTTCTCTTCAAGAAACAGTCCCAGGGAATGGGCCAAAGATAAAGCAGTTGCCAGTGGCAAGCACAGCTCACATCTCACGTGTGCCAGAAAGGCCCCATCCTGCAGCGATGCCTGCGTACACCCCACCCCACACAAGTGAGCAGCCCTGTGTACAGAGCTGCACTGTGTGCTGAGGGCTGTCCTGCAGCCAATCTCCAGCCCAGGCACAGCGCCCAGGCAGCCATGAGACTGGGACGAAGGGCTCGAGGACAGAGCTGACCCACCACGCCTGCGAGAGCCCTCGCCCTTTGCATGCCCACACAGGTGACAGGCCAGCAGCCTGGGGAGCTGCGGAGGTGGGGGCCAGGCTCATGGGCCCACAGTCCTGTCTGTAGACACCATGTAGACACCACCACCACCATGTAGACACCAACCTCACAGGGAAGACTTTGTAGGTCCAAGGCCTGGATGCCAGAAGGGAGTTTCACGCCCACGGAGCCAACCTCTCATGTTTACCTCCTTGAGAGGTTGGCTCTGGGGTCATGCTCATGAGGAGACCGCCAACGTGGTATGTGGGTGCATGGGAGCATGTTGGCCATGATGCTTGGCCCTTAAATCTGCCAGGATCCTGGGGAAGCCATGCCAGGACCCTGTGGTGACTCTTGGAGTGCTAAAATCAGAGCAAGCAGCAGAAGAAAATTAAAAAGAAGGGGGAAGAGGAACTGTTAGGAGAATTAAAGTGACAAATGAGCAGATGAAAGGTAGAACGCGTCATCTCTCTTTTGTGCTCCCAGGTGAGACTTCACCAGCAACACAATGAATACCACAGAGCACCAGATGGCAGTGGATCAGGTACCAACCCCCCTCACCCTGTTCCTTAAAATTCAAAACACACAAATGCTGAGGTCTTGCTAAAAGCAAAGCGCTTTCCGCTCACCTCATCATTACGTGTAATCCAGAGCCTGTGGATAGCGGCTACAGTGAAATAACATGAGCAAAAGTAGCTGGACTGAATTTGCTAATGGAGAAAAAATATCACAGGTATGTTGCTAAGAAAGAATGAGCACTAATTCTGTTTATTCTGATTCATTTTGTTTCATTGTGCTTGCCCTAGGAAATGAGAACTGATGGGGATTATATTAGCAAATAAAACCGAAGAGCAAGAAGCTGATGGTTTAGAGTTCATGCAAACATTGTGCCAGTCATTCAACCAGAAAAAAAAAAAAAAGTTGGCTCAGAGCAGTCACTAGTTTGAGAAAGGCTCTATTGATAAGATAGTCTTGGGGAACAATCTCAGAACGATGTGAAAGATAGATGGAAAATGGTGCTGCAGAGCTAAGCTAAGCAAACAGAAGAGAATTTGGCATCGTTTGTGTTTTTTCTTTGCTTTCCTCCCCATTCTTCTCCATGTATTACTAGAAGAAGAAGTATTTTTGCCTGTAAAAATCTTTGTGCCTAAAGAGGTAACACTGGGGTGCGCTCCTGCACCAGTGCTGAACTTCTAGGTAGCTCTGCTTCAACGTGCTGGAGAAAATCATAGTAAAACTACTAGTTATGGATCTTTTTATGATCAACATTGCCTTGATTTCAAGCATCTACACTTACAAACGCCTTGCTTGTGGGAAAAAAATCTATCACAATGGTTTCATACCAGAAAGCTGCTCCCACCAGCTCCTCTTCGTGGAAGTGTCAAAGGAGCCAGATAAGTCCCAGATGGCCAGAAAACACAAGTTCTGGCTAGCCAGGAGGAGAAGATGCTGTCAAACACGTGGCATCTGGAGAGGTGAGGAAAGCCACAGCAGCTTCTTGGTCCAGGAGACGAACATCCATGCCTTTTTTCATAGATGTGATGCGTTTACAGATATTCCCAGAAAGGGGCAGTAGAGACCAAACCCACACAAAGAATAGAAAGAAACGTCCTGATCAGCAAGAAATACAAATGAAGAGCGAGAATTATTTGCAATGTTTCTTTTCCTTGGCATACAGAGGCTCCACCATGTGTCCATTCAAATAAAAATAATGGGACCTGTACAGGCCAAAATGGGGCTGCTTGGTGTAACACAATAACCTCGAGCCACTCTGAGATCATCTCCTTCACCTGCACTAACCCTGCCCAAACGTGGGTGCTGTGTGGGTTACAAGAGCTGGCACAAGGGCATGTAATGAATCAGGGAGCACTATACAATGCCCTGCTTAACACTTACATCACTGCAGCAGCATGGCAACCTTTGCGTTGATTTATTAGCAAGGGGAACAACGATTTGGGAAAGGTTTGCTATCAGGCTCATGAGTACCTATACCACGACTCATCACTAACATCATTTGGCTTCCACCTAACCTTGAAAGAGAGGAGACAAGAGAAAAAGGGGTGCTTGTAATATCAAGATTCCCAACTGTTCACATTGGTGTGAAGGTGTGGTGCAGGGAAGCCCATCTCTGGACCACCTTTACAATCTCTTCAGGCTCTCTTGAACCACCCAGAGTTAATTCTAGAGCTGATTCAAGCCGCTGCTTGAAGGAAGAGGCACAGCGATTTACCTCGAGCAAATCCCATATGTTTTACTTCATTTAAGCCACTTAATCCAGCCCTGTGCTATTGCTTTGTGCCATTCTCTTGCATTGCGCATAATCCACAGTGGAGCGGATGATTCTGCTGGTAGGGATGTCCAGGAGCTCCATTCATGGGACAATACAACAGGAATAAACCATACAGCCAGTCTCTTCCTCACAGAGTTTCTGGCCTAAGAATAAGATTTGAAAACATGAAAGCAAGCAGGGGGCAATGTGAGGTGAGAAACCAGCTATCTGCAGCAGAGGAGCTAAGGCAGTAACAGCTCCATCAGAAGACCAAGAACCCTTTCTGGTCCTGCTCTCAGCATAGCTCAACACACCAGCAAATCTGGCTGCAGACTGCAGTCTTGGCTTCCCCTGAAGCCAATGGCAAATGTCCCACTGGCTTCAATGGGAGCAGGACTTCATGCCAGATCTCGTGCTTCCCATTCCTTTGCCGTAGCCATGAGAGCAAGCTTCCCTTCCAAGGCTGTGTCTGCAGCTAGGGCCTTCAGGAGCAGAAGAATGGCTCTCCTTGCAACCTGAGAAGTATCAATAGGAAATGAAAGACTTGTTCTTAACAGAAATGGTGATTACCCTAGAGAACAACTTGCTTAGAGTTATGGGGTTCACTGGAGCCCCATTTCTTTCCCTCTGAAATTTTCCCCTGAGGCATTAGCTGCCTATTTTCCCTTAGGCTTTAACTGCCCACAGGGTGCGCAGCAGCTCAAGCACACAGCTTTTGGCTGTGATGAAATCACTAGTGGGAGAAATAGCGTGGCCTGGCTTATGCAGCTTGCAGCACTCATCTCTCCCAGTCTTAACATCCCTCATTCCACACCTGCTCACACAGCAGTACCTGTACATAGCGTGACTTACAGCAACACAGCAAACAGGCAGGAGAAGACTAAGTTGGCCCATTTCTGCTTTTATCACAAGAGAGCTGATGTGTATTGGAGGAGGTAAAGAAAGGGATGCTGGAAGAGCTGCGCGCTGACCACACAGGGCTCTACGTTTGCTCTGGCACAGGCAGCTCTCTGCTGAGATGAGCATCTTGAGATCTCCAAGCTATTTGTGAGGTGGCAAGGTCATGGCTCTCATTTGCTGCAAATCTTTGCTTTCCTTGGCAAAAATAAAGAATTTTGTTAGGGGAATCTTGGTGGGTGTTTTGTGATCAGTCAAGCACAGCTGATTACATTACTGGAGGGTGTATATAGGACCTCCCGTCTTCTAGACACAGTAAAATGAGTCTTTTTGGTCCAGAAATCCAGGAATCACCAGCATGGTGCTGACCACCTGTATTATTTCTTAGGTCACATGGCATGTCTACTGGACAGATTGATGTCTGTACAGCTGACTGTTTGCGTATCAATTCTAGAGGCAAAGGAAATTCTTCAAATCCCAGAGCACAAATGTGCACTGCTACAGAAAAGCAGGTGGAGATGTGCCAAGTTACAGCTCCTCAGTTGCTACCCCTATAAAGAATGCCCTGCAAGGAAAATTGGAATATACATCATGAAAGAACAAAGATAACACCAGACTATCTAGCACAGGGTAGAATTTAATATTAATGGCTTTCCTTTAGTGACTGTATTTCCTGTTCCTGACTTAACCCTCTAAAATCAGCAACAATCAGAGAAGGGCTATTTAACTTTTGCACATCTAAAAGGTCTCTCACTGAAAGATCTCAGAGCACTTTGCAAATATCAGGGACTGCTGAGGGATGACTGTCCCCTGAGGAGACTGCCCATGTAGCCAACAGGCAGATGCTCCTTTGGCTGCAGAGGCCAAACACTGAAATTTGGCTTCTGCCCCGCTCTGCAATAACATCTTCCTTCTTTGTCTCCCAGTTCATCACAGGAACCCAGGAAACAAGAGGAGCTGGGCTCCCCTTGAACTCACACTCCAGATTCAGTGTGAAAAAACCCTTCCCCATGGACAGGTGGGTAACAGACACACAGCAGTGGTGTGACTGGTGTCATTTCAGCCTGTCAGCCACTTTAGGATCTTGTCCCTGGAGATCCTCAGGCTTACATCGAGACTGCTCATGTCTGTGCAAGGCTCAACTTCTGGTGTATCTAACTATCTCCGTTAAACAACAGCATATTGAAGCTTGCTTTGAAAGTGAGCTGGACCAGCCCCATCTCCCCACTCTTCCCTGCCAACTGGCACTTGCCTGGAGGAGTCCAGCTATTGGTCAACGTGGATAAGAGATGCACAACATGGCTCCTCTGAGTCCTGCAGTCCTTTGGTCAGAGGAGATCCTTCTGTGCCACCCACGCCTTCCTTTAACCTGGCAAAGTACCTGAATTACTGAGCTCACTTGCCAAGAGACATTTAGGCTGGAAACATCTCTAGAAAGATGGCTCTCATTAAGGGCCGAGGCCTGCAAAAGAGCACAGTGCTGGCTGGGGCACAGAGCTGGGGAGAGAAGCATTCGGCATCGCCTGCCTCGTGCTTGGCCCTTCGGACAGTCCTCTCTCCTGGAAGATGCACTGTTATGCCTGTATGTCTGTTGGCAGAAACTAATGAGCAGAGCTGGTTGAAAATTTTCCATCAAAACAATATTTCTGTTTTGCCAGGAGATAGCTTAAAAATTAAGTGGAAAAATTAGAGAAAAGAGCCTGGGTTTTGGCTGACATTGTTGGTCAAAAAATCCCAAACTTGAAATTTTTTAGCCAAAAATGGAAGTACTTGGGGTAAGGCAGGGGAGGAAAGTGGAGGAGCCTGGCAAGAGTTAGCGATACCCTGAAAAACATCTAAGAGAATTTTGACAAATATGAGGATGTTTTCGTCAATTTTTTTCCATAGTGAAAGATACTTCTGCTTTAAGAACCGTTCTACAGGGAGGCTGGAAAACAAACAAGCAAATATGCTTTTTCTTTCTTATACATATGGCTATAGACACTCCATAGCTTGTAGTATAAGCACAGGCAGCAATTCCTCTAGAGAGATACATAAGAAAGACCAGACCTCTCACAGGAGCTGCCCAAGAGCCTGCTACCCGCAAACTGTGACTCTCAGAAAGGGACACACACACATATCTGACTCTGCTGTGAGTTTGTACAGCTGATGGAAAGCCTCGATAACCTCACAGTTGCCTTGCAAACAAATAAACCGAGCCACGGGGACAGCCAGGGAAAAGGCACTGCTTGCGAAGGAAGGTACTGTGCACACAGCTGTTGCAGAACCATCCGTACTTAATAGTCAGCCAGCCACAGGCAATGTTGTTGCTAATGACGTTGCAGAGAGAATTGCACATAAATACCTGGGAACCCGCAGAAAGCTGTTTTCCATCTCGCTTACACAATAATGTGGTTTTTCTTTTTCCCCTTTAAAATTGTTTCTTCAGCAAAACATGGTCGGGGAAAAAAAAATGGCTGGTATCTCCCTTACCGTCTGGGAAACGCGACGGACAGCATTTCTTGGGTTCAGTGGCACAGTCCCCTCCTCACGGTATTGTTGGCCAGTGCTGTGAAACGATGGCAGGAAGAAGCCGTGAGCGAGAGTGGCTGGCAGCTCTGGGGGCTTGCCAATGTCTGAAGACAGCGGCATTCTGTCAGTTCAGTGGGACCCTCTGTTCGTGACACAAACCTGGGCAGAAAGCAGAACTGATGGTGCTGAAGCCATCGCAGCACAAGCGGCACGGGAGGTGAATCAGCTCTGTGAGAAAACCAAGATGTGACATGATGTTATCAGGCAGTGGGGAGCAGGGTATGTTCAATTTATAGCGATTTCCTAAGGAATTAGACTATGATTCTGGACAGGATTTATGTTTTAGACAACACTCAATTTTTTTAAAGGACTAATTCAATCTAGATGTGGATTTCATACCTTTTCCTTAAAGAGAGCAGCACCGGGGGAAGCACGCTCAGAAGTACTGACGTGTCCTGGCAGGGGCTCCGACTGCTGCAACGCGCCTTGCTGACAGCCCGAGCTTGACTCTCGTCCCATGACAGCCCGGGGTTACAGTCCCGGCGACTTCCACCACAAGCAGCTCTGGCTCAGAGCCGCCGAAGTGATAAAAGACTTCTTGTGCGATCATCTCAGGAGGAAAGTTTGGTGCCAAACAAAGCTGCAGTCTGGTCGGGTCTTTTTGCCATTAGAGACAAAATCAAGGGGAAAAACACAGAGCTGGGGAAATAAATGGAAGCTGCAAAATGTTCAAATAATGACTTTTCCAAGAAAATGAAAAACCCCCCAAGAATGGCTTGTTTGGCTTTGCTGGTCAGGCTGCGGCTGCACTGATCTTTGTGCAACCTGAAGATCCTGTCAGAGGACACCCCTTTTGCACCGATTCATCAACAGTCTGAACAGTTTCACTGCCTGTCTCCAGCATGGCTGCATGATGATGCTGTAGCATGCAGTGACCTTACAGAAACTGCCAGTGATCTTTCAACAGCTGATGCTTTTTGGGGTGGCGGAGCCAGCCGTACAGACTGGCGTGCTACCAGCGCTCTCCTCCTGCTGAACAAATGAGCATTTCCCTCTCTGCCAGCCCACACTTTGTGCAGTATCCAGGCTTGGGGCTGGATCTTGCAGCCCAATTTCTGTAAGGGGCGTCTCTGAAGTGACCTGAATTTTACCCTTTGCTACTTCCAATAACAAAACGTGTCTGAGGCTATACAACCAGTGGGGAATATGCCTTTCCCTCCCCTGCCAGTGCGGTAGCCACAGTACAGGCTCACTCACTTGATTTAGAAGCAGCGAATGCTCGTCTCCATGCCTTTTCCCCAGGATCACCTGTGGTCTGTAAGCTCTTGAGAGAAGGACCATTTCTTTGGGCACGGCCTTCCAGCATCCACACATCTGTTGCAGCTTCTGAGTGCCACTGCAGAAAGAACATTGAATCATTATAAACAACCTCAGAACAAAAATCAGCCAGAAAGGAACAGTGAGGGGAGACATAAAGCTACGACAGGATTACACTGAGAAAAATATTTTTCTTCAGAGGGCTGAGGGAAGAGATTAAATGCACTTGAGCAGATGAGGGAAAGTATTTTGCATAGACTGCAAAGGTGGTGACGTTTCTGGTGAGTACAAAGCAAGTTTGTGGGGGACAAAGCAGCTGTATGTAGAGCAAGAGGGGAAAGGGACGAGGGTCATGCAGCGAAGGCAAGGCCATGAAGCGTGTCTGTGGGAAATAGAGGAGGATGCACAAGGCAAGCATCTCTGGAGTTATTCTGAGGCTGCTGTATGTCCCTGAAGCTCAGGAGAGGCTGGGGATGCCAAGGATGCAAGGGCTCACCTGGAGACCGAGTCATGCCAGGAGCCAGCCTCCCACACAGACGTCCTGTGGGCTCCACCACGGCCAGTGTGCAGAGTCGCTCTCTCCCAAGGTCGAGGAGGATGCCAAGGCCTGTGGCATGGCCCAGACAAGTCACACGGGAGGCGCCGGCTCCACCCAGGCCACAGAGGGATGAAAGGATGAAACACCCAAACAGGAGCCTTTCACAGCCAAGCAAGAGGAGCTGAGGGGAACCACAACTTTCAAGAAAGCGCAGCTGCTTCTCTCCAGCCCAGCGGCCGAGGCCGATACCTACCCCAGGCCATGTGGACCTGGCCAGCGTCTCGGCTGTGGTAACGTGCAGGGAACACATATGCAAGCCCCAGACATCAGCTGCAGGACTCTGCTAATTGGGAAAGTCTGTCTGAGTGTCTGGCCACCATTTGGCAGACACGGCAGCTCTGACAAAATAATAAATGTGGTACAGTGCAGCCTCCAGGCATTCTTCGTGGGGTCTGTCACATGAAAGTTGCATGAAAGGAGATGAGGCGATGCAAGACACATGGAGGTCAGCTTTGGAGACTCTCCGGTTACATTCTGGGTAGTTACGGCTAAGGGAAATTTGCGGTCCCTCTCTGCTTATACACTCTCTCGTTTAAACTCTCCTTTTATAAACAGACAATTCTTCCCATCCAAAGTGAAGATGCTTCAGTCCTGCTTGTCCAAGGCAGTTATGATGTTGGAAAGTCTCTCTCCAGGCTAACCAGGTGAGCTCTAAAGAGTGTGAACAGAAGCCAGAGACATGATAAAAGGACAAACAAACAAAAAAATACACACACAAAAGATAACTGGTCTTTGTGCATTAGTAGCGTTTGAGGAACTCCTGTCTTGCTACTGACCTGTCTCCAAATCAAGATAAACAGAAGGATGTTGAAGTGCAAGTTGTATGGAGAAGTATAATCAAGCATGTTCAGCACAGGTCCGAGTACTCGAAGAAGAAACGCTGTTCAGGAGCAGTTCCCATAGCTTGCCTGTTTCTGGGTGCCATATATTCATACAGCAGCAGGACGACAAGTGAGGCAAGTAACCTGCCAGCAAGTAGGTTACCAGGGCTTCTATTCTTACACTGTCAGAAGCGTAAGTGCATTGCATGAGAGTGCATCTGACATGGCTCTTCTCTGCCTGGAACTCCACATCATATTGGTGTTTCTGCCGGCACTTTTCAGTAGGAAGAAAACATACCTTTCCCAACGGACCATGTGGTGTTGGGGAAAGCGCAGAGAAACACGCGGTCTTCACTCTACCAACATAGCGAGATCTTCCAACAGCAGTACTCTGGGTGACACATGGGGTTGATGCCAGAGTGAGATGATCTATGTTGACCTTTTGGAAAGAAATTTCCTTCTAGAGAAAGCAGGGTCCGGCTAGCTTGCTGCAAGGCACCAAGAGACAGCTGAGGCTGCTCTGTACACCAGGACTTGCAAGAGAGTGAAGGAAGCAGGTGGAGTTGGCAGAGGCACAACTGAACTCCAAGCAGCTGAGGAGAGATTGTATTTTCCTCCTGGTACTTTTATGCCAGAGCACCAGAGCCATCTGACCCCACCTGCCTTTAATGAACTTGGCTGAAGTGTCTTAAATAAAAAGAGAACTGAGATCACAGGGAAGGCCAACGGCTTCAAACCATCTGGTTTCTTGGTTAGAAGATGGGGATTAGGAATAAGAGAAAAACAGCAAACTGCTACATGCAAAATAGGCAAGCTAAGTATATAAGCCTACTGGATTTATAGAGGAGATATTGGCACATACCAGGAAAATTTCAAGCCAAATGTATGACAGCATTCCTCCCACCCCTCCAACCCATTGCCATATCCCAGCTTAATGTAAAGCCTTTTGGCTTCCAAAGGCTTATAGCTATGTTTTACTATTTAAACAGGTCAACAATTGTAATCATATGTTGACTGCAGGCAATACACAAATGCGATGATGTGTTAATATACAGCAACGCTTGGATGGAGCTTCTACAATTTTGCTGCGGTTAACAGTCCTATGTACAATGGCAGCTAGGCTGGTATCTCTGAAGGCTTCCTCTGAAAACTAGGAACACCATCAGCCTTGTGCCATTACCAAGAAGCCAGCATGAGACCAGTAAATGAGCTCCAATATTAATATAAATATAAACTCAATTTCTGGAAATAATTTTGGGAGGAGGACTTTCACACCAACTGTGCTTCAGTTTGTTTTTAAGGCTGCTTTAGAAAGGTGCTGCTCCCATCTCCAGGAAGGGTCTTTTTAACAAGAATTAAGCTGGAATGGGGTACAGATGATGGCATATTTGTAAGACAGGATGGGCAGGAATCCTATAGGCATATCCGTGTGCAGCTGCCTGCAAAAAACATCTTCACCATGCTGAAAGGGGAATTAAATAGTACAAAGATTCCGGCTAACGCCAACAAGAAAGACATCCAAACCACTTCGCTCTGAAGTAATTCCGTTTATTTCACACCAGGGAAGTGCGCAGCTAGGTTATGTAGATACCTTTCCAATGGATGGGATAATTTTGCTCCAGTATAAATTTCCACATGCTCAGCAGGCTTCTTTATCAGGTTGCGCCTGTGGAGCAGCTACCATTAAACATACAGCAAACTGCCACTTCATCTCAGCTCCAACATACACTGAAAGCAACCCTTCTTGAAAGCACTTGCAAAATGCCCCTCTCTCCATCTGCAAGCCTTAGCTTCCCCACATCCTGCGCAGGCGTACACAGCGATACCCCACACGGCGCCTGCCTCACATTTTCCAGACAGGCATTTTCTACTGTTGTGTCACTGACCGCAGACCTTGCAAAGCATTAATCAGGTATTACCATTCCCTGTGCTTTATTTTGCAATCCAACCAGGACAAGACTCGTCATTTCTTGATTTGTTAGCACACTGGGAACTCTGAGATGCCAGAATTTTAGTGACGAATTACCTTTTACACCTACCACAGCTATCAAACAGTTGGCCTAGACTTAATCGAATCCCAGTCTTAGTCCAGCATTAGACAGATGCATAATGTACTACTTATAGCTTCACTCCTTTCTCTTCATTTTCATGCGAGCTATTTAGTTTGCGTTGTATCTTTTTCAAGTTCAGAAACCTTATTAAAGTTCTTATGGAAAAAATAAATTTATTATTCAACATACTCAAATTTTTCAAAATGGAATGATCCTCTTTTCTTTTTTTGGTTTTCATTTACAACTGGTTCCATTCAGTTTGACTGTTTTTATCTTTTCTATTTATAACCAGCACCAAAAAGAAAATTACCATGGATACAGTACATATGCAAATTAGCTAATGGAAAAATATATACATTTCACTCTGTAATGAAAAACTTAAATGATATTATTGCCATGGAGAATATATCCCTGTATTATAATAAAATATCAAGCAATAATCGACTGCTAAGTTTCTTTTCCACCAACAAAAAATAGCACCATACATGAGATAGTGAGAATCTACACTCGATAACACAATTGTGCAAGTAGAAATGTACAGTACTTTAGTAAGAGTACAGAGTATTGTTTACAATATGGAAATACCACCACTGTAATCAAAAGAGCGTCAATCTCTTACGAACAACTAAAAAAAGTATTGTCATAGATACATGGAAACAAACAGCCTTCTTTTCACCAGTATGTAGTAACTGAGGGCAGAGCATAGCTGTAAATTCATAGTAAAGCTCCTATAAAATGATAGACAACAGAAGTGCAGGAGTATTGAACAAAATTAAACTTTTTTATTATTATTATTTTTCTGGCTATTATAAAATGGGAAGTGAGGGAATGTAATAAAATGGAGCTGTGTTGTGCCATCAGTTTTTAATTAACCTTGGTTTCTGATTATTAAAAAAAAGGTTGATGCATGCTAATCTGTGGGCTGTGAGAGCAAGTGAGGTGGTTTTTTCAGTGCTCAGACATTCAAAAGAATTCCTTGTAAATTCATGTTTCCTTAGGTAGGACCCAGAACTTGGACCCAAACATCTTTTGAAGTCCAGGACCTAACATAGTGGGACAGGCCATGGGTCTAACTAGCCTAGTATCCTGTTCTGGACAGTGGCCAGTAGTAAATTATTAGTGAAAAACACAAGAATTAAAATCCTTCCTTTCCTATGCACCTTTCTAGGAGCGCACACTTTGCCTAGAGAGGGTGACAGACCAGCACCAGAAGGAAAAGTGACGCCTGCTATTTAAAAGCACCTTTGATTTCCATTAATAATAAATGTACATGCAATTGTCCAAGATAACAGAGAAGTCCGGTGAAAAATCCTTCAACAGCCCAATGTGAGTATTAATAATGCCAAAAAACGATCAGCAAGGGGGTGGCATCTCATCGGGCCGGGTCACTTCATGGGCAAATGTTGCCCGTTAAAAGAAAAAAAAGCAAACTCCAAACCAAGTGAAGGATGTAAAGGGACCCATCCCAGCCAAACTGCGGTGAGGTGGCTGGGGTGGTCGGGAGGCAGCAGGGACAGTCACAGCCCTGCGGTACAGGCAGGACTGGGTTACTGCAGGGTACAACCGCAGGCAAGGGGGGAAACTCCTACTGTGAATTACCAGTATAAACCAGGTCCTCTGGGCTCTGTCTGATCTCTCAGAACTTTCTCCGTAGCAGTTAATCTATCTATTAATTTGCTTAACTGAGCATCACCATAGTATTGCCTAAATCTTCCCTGTCACCCCTGCCAGCAACATTTTCCTTTGATCACTTGCTAAGTAGTTACACAACCTCTGTGTTTGGGCTACAGGGTGGGAATAAGAGAAGAAGGTGGTCTGATCCTGACTATAAAATGCTGAAAGAACATCCAGTATAACAAAAAGCAAGTTGGAATCATTTCCCTGATAGAGAAAATCATCTGGGGCATTGGAAAGCAGATCTGTTTGAGACAGGCACTTGAGAAAAAATTGTGTGCAAATGTGCCTTTGTGCACACAGGCCAGCCCTTGTGCGCACACGTGCTCACTTGCACTGCTAAGCACAGCTGGGAATGTGAAGCCCAGAGAGTATTAGTCTGTTGATGAATATTAGCTCCCTGTGCTTGAAAAACTTAGCCCTTAATAAGATGCTAATGAGTTAGTCCAGTGAGGTCCTGGATAGTGAAATGATCGTAACAAGGAAGAAGTTGCTCTAAAGATATGTTAGGTACTAAAAGTCTTTATCCTTCCTTGCATTGAAAAAAGAGACAACAGCAACAAAGACAACTTGAGGACAGGGGTGAGCTGCAATCCAGTCTGGCCCAGAGGCTAGGGGTAGTAGCTGGGCTTAGCTCTGCGCTCATCTCCAAAGAATAAAACAGTAACACGCAGTTCTAGAGCGAGTACAAAGCTGCAATTGATCCAAACAGCTCTGCTCGTATCATGAAGCGTGAGCTGTAACTTAACCGCTGCACAACTGACCTTGGACCCTGGCAAGGGAAATGATACATGGAGCAAGGTGTGATAGAGAGACATTGATCTGTAGGACTAATGGAGGGACAAACTCTGCCCTGGGTAGAGCTCCTGTTTCAAGTCTCGCATCTCAGAGGAGTTTGGTTTAAAGTGCAGAGACGTGGAAGAGAGGATCATATATGCAGCACTTGCCAAGTGCTCCGATAGCACCGATCTGATAGCACCAAACCTGATAGCACCACAAAAGTAAGGCAGGAAGCATTAAAATACAGTGAATAAAATCAAAACCCTTACTGAAGGCAATGGAAGTCATAGCCTCTTAGCCTTATGGCTTAAACAAGCTCAAGGTTATACCTTGAATGTCTTGTATCCCTGACTACTTTTGACCCAAAAGGCTAGATAACCTCAGGTGTATACAAGAGCCAAGAGACAGGAAACACCTGCTCTGCTCTCCTCTCCGTCCTTCACACAAAGGCTGTTCCAAATCCTGTTGCTGTACCAAACCCACCCAGTCTCACGGTCCTCTTAAAAAAAATATTCAGCCTCATTGTCTGATTGACTTCTAAAAACTAGGGATTAGGCCAAGCAATCCCTCAGTCAGCTCTACTGGATGAAACGATTTCTGGCTTCTCCCATCTCATGTAAAAGGTTCTTGCTTAAAAATAACTACCTACTGCTGTTAGTAAGCTTCCATTTCATTAAGTATAGAGAAAAATTAGGCTTCATAAAAGAAACTACATTATTCTGGAGAAAAAAAGACAGAGGACTGTTTTTCAAAATTAGAAAGAAGAGTAGTCCCTACTAGTTGCTTTAAAAAATATGACTCGGAATGTTGGATATAATTGGACTGAACTTTCTGCAGGAATTTCAGAGATGTCCATCCTCTGCTATCAGTTTTCACAAGCTTTTACAGCAAATCCTCTCTTTAAATTAAGCCTTTCATTTACGTGTGTTCCTCCAAGCCCACTCCACAGTGGGGTAACTGTTGGGAACTGGAAACATCAGATGAAAGCCAAGATTAAGAGATTAGGTAATGTCTCTACCTTTGCTGAATTATTTTGCCAGAGGCCCTCCTCCATGGAGGTATCCATAACCTTAGTCAATGTAATCACTTTGCAACTCTTGTCCTTTTCTTTAATGGTAGCAAGCCATCCAGTGGCTGGTGATTTAATATATTAAAGTAAAAAGCATTAATGAAAAACGTAAGGATGTCAAAATACGATCAAATGATTGGCTCCTTGAGATGACTCTTTCTGTTTGTTTTTTTAAGGTGGATGAGTAGATTACTTTGGTATCCAGTCTGTAGAATTAGTTTCAAGTCTTATTAGGTATGCTTTGGAATCCACCACATTGTAGCAACTCATGAAGTTCCAGTACTCAGACCTACTAGTCCATGATTTACATACAAATAGCTGTAATACCCTAAGAAGTAGCACAGGTTCATTAACTCTTCTGCTGCATCTTGTTTGCATAAAAGTCTCTGCAAGTCTGGCAACAGCGCTGATACCACCGCATGTCTTGGCACAGGTTCTTCTCCCGGATCACCCTGCAGTACACTGTCCACTGGTCGCCTGTGCACTTGTACGTGAGAGCAGCTTTGGACAAGAAAAGAAAGGAGAAACTAGCAGATTAGCCAGAGAACAGCATTGCAGGTGTGATCAAAATCACTGCAACTGAGGGAAGAAAGGGCCAGTCAGACATCTCCACCTTTTCATGCGTAGTAGAGGTTTCTCAACCTCAAGACTACCTCTGCTGAGAGGGTGGAGGCTGTTCTCTCTGGTAAGCTCTGAGCAGCATTGTTTACAAGCCAGCCTCTTGTACTGAAAAGCAATGGCAGGCACCGGTGAGGCTGTGTCAGCGTAGCTGATGGCTTAGTTTAGCTTCCTCTTACTGGTGATGATGTGTGAAATGTAAAGAAAGCAGCTTAGTTCTTGGAGCTGTGGCTGAACACATACGGCCGAAGTTTGGAAAAATGTATTTTTATCCCTTATAAACTGAGAAAATATGACATGGAAAATCATGGATTCCCACCATTTTGTATTAACAGAAGCATTCTTAACTAGAGCCATTTCTTAAATACAGTGTTAAGGTGTTTCGGGAAACAGATGGCTTATCACCATATTCTTGTCTCACCCAGGTACACAGGGGATGCAGGGAGGGTGAGGAGAAGGACAGTGACAGAAAATCAAAGGGTTCACAGAAAGAGGCTGGATGCTCTCTTGCCTCCCTGGGCGAATTAATTCATCAAACCACATTCTTGTGGCAGCAAATGAAAAGGAAAAAAATACAGCGATGCTCTCCTTGTTCAGGTCATATACTTTTCTTAGGGCACGGATGAATAAATTATCGTACTTCACACTCAGCACGGTGAAAGCAGGGTGTGAAGGTGTTTGTGACAGAGGAAGGTATGCCTGCCAGCTCCCTCACCTCTGTGATCAATCAATCAATCAATCACCCACCATTTGTGTGCTCCTGTTGGTCTCTCAGGTCTATCCACTGCTGAGCGCTCCAGCTTGGGCAAAGTCTGAAGCAGGGATTGATGGATAAAGGAGGGCCCATCCACACTAGAACTTTAGTCTGGGGTTTGACTGGGGGGCCCTCTCCTAATTTCAGGCCCTCTCCTAATTTCATAATCCTCTGAAGCCCCACTTCTATCACACCGGGCACACTGGGACCCTGGGCTTCTTCTGCTCCTTCGCAGGTGGCATCTTCCCCCCAACACCCCTTACTCACCAAGTCTGGGCGAGGTAATTGTGTTGACATTTATCTTCTCATTGCAGACCTCTTGGTGGCACTGCCTGTAGGCCGCTGGCTTGGACAGGACAGGGCACTCATTGCCGTGGCGCCCCGTGACTTTGTGCATACACTGGACCACACGTGACTGGAGGCCCTTCCCACAGGTTGAGGAGCACTGGAGGAGAGAAGGCACTGAGACATGGTCCAAGCAGAGTAACTTCAAATTCCCATACACACATACACCAGAAAAATCACTCTCACAGCTGAAGCGTGCAGCAGGCTGGCAGGTCACTATGGTGCCAAGGACTCAAGAACGGGGGCATCGTGTCAGCCAGGGACCCTGCATACAGCTGCAGCATTTGTCCATGATAATTTCACAGCTTCAGGGAGCACTGTGAGCAGAGGAACTGTCCTGGCACAGGGAAAGAAGCCTTTGTCTTTCTGTTTGGGCTTGCTCTGAGTCCACCTACACCAACCATCCCTGCGGATGCCCATGAGGTTCAAGCAGGCAGAGATGCAATTCCCTCCACCAGCCACAAAGAGGCAAAGCTGGAAAACGTATACTGCTTAATTATGGACGAGCAGCTTCCACCTCCCTCTCCATGACGGACCCAGTGGTACTGGCTGCCTTGGTTTAAAAGGTCTCTGCAAGACGTGAATGGTCTAACAAGGCTTCCTCCACAGACAAGATGACCACTGCCAGGCACTTATATAAGATAAAACCAAGGATTAGAGCAGAGGCAGGCAGCTCATACTGTATGCCCAGACCTCTAGAGAAGCTCTGTTCCAGTATACTGGAGAACACATCAGGTATTCAAGTGTTCACTCCCATCTATCCCTGCTAACTGTCTGGCATTTGTCTGTCCTCCTGGGAGCAAGTGCAAATTGTACACCACGCGTTTTGGCTTCTATTAGCCAGGAGGCCCAGTCTGTTTATACGGTCTCTTTGCTGTCATACAATTGGAGTCCCTACCTCTCTCTCTCTCTCTTCCTCTGGCCCAGTCACTTGTGATTTACAATGTCCTACTTGCACACTGTTCAATTTTAATAAAGCAAACATAATGAGCACAGTGAGGTACACCAGCTGGAGTTAATAAAAGAACCTTGTATTTAAAATAAAGAAACAACGGGTTGCAGGGCTTTGATAAGATTCTTATTTCTGCTAAAGCCACACACAAGCTGTGTATGGGGAGAGGAGGAGGTGGGGAAAAACTCAGGAGATATAATTAGGACGATGTGAAATAGATCATGTTTTCTGACTTCTGCTGTTTCTGAACAGCGTCAGGGCAGTGGAGATCTCCCCCTGAAAACCACTACTGCCTCAGAGTGATACTTCTTAAAAACAGCATATCGAACATTGAAGAGGCTCAAAAGATGAGAACCATTGAGGTTGGACCAAAGTCCAAGTACAAAGGATCCGTGTGCGGTGTGGACGATCATAAGACCAGGACCCAGGGGCAGAAGAACTCATGGATGCACATAGGCCTCCACCTCTCCCTTCTATGGGGAAGAGCACAGCAAAGCTGTGGTCATTTTGTTCTTGAGGTATCACAAAATCCCCTGCTACTTCTCAAAGATCATTTGATGCAAGAAGCATAGCTTTGTTCTGGGCTGGAGCACAGGGAGCTTTTCCTTCCTGTGTGAATCACTGAATAGCCTGAACGGCCTCAGATCAACAGGGCCATGGAAAACAGAGCTGATGGGGTCCTGCTTCAGACAACTCCGTGCAGAAATACATTTGCACAATGTGAACTCTTTATATCTGCGTAGGAGTTTTAGGATGAGTGAAGCCTCTTGTCAAAAATAACAGACTCTTTATCTAATTTTCTTCTTTAGTCACTCACATTAATGACTTTATTAAACAGGTTTCTTGTGATTGGTGTACTCACAAAATTTGTATTTGCTTTTCTCTTAATTTCCCCCCTACATTCCACCTGCTCTTTATCCCTGTCCTTTCTCCCAGTGCCCTGCTCTAGGACTGAGCTTCTCCATTCTGCGCAGTCTCTGGCTCAGATTCCTTCTGGACTTTGCCATGAAGCCATCCTGGTGTGCAGTTTACACCTCTGTGTTTCCAGCTATGCAGCCCCCTCCAGGACCTGATTATTGTATTCTGAAGGTAGCAGTCATGCTATATTAGAATTTTTCATGTGTTCTGGAACTTCTTTTTTTTAAATCATTTTTTTTCCCTTTACATCCTTCTTATTTCAATTTGGGGTCAATTTTGTGTTCAGTTTTGGGCCCCTCACTACAAGAAGGACATTGAGGGTCTGGAGCGTGTCCAGAGAAGGGCAACAAGGCTGGTGAAGGGTCTGGAGAACAAGTCTTACAAGGAGCAGCTGAGGGAGCTGGGGCTGTTTACTCTGGAGAAGAGGAGGCTGAGGGGGGACCATATTGCTCTCTACAACTACCTGAAAGGAGATTGTAGTGAGGTAGGTGTTAGTCTCTTCTCCCAACTAATTAGCAATAGGATGAGAGGCAATGGCCTCAAGTTGCATCAGGGGAGGTATAGATTACGTATTAGTAAAAATATCTTTACTGAAAGAGTGGTCAGGCATTGGAACAGGCTGCCCAGGGAGGTGATGGAGTCCCCTTCCCTGGAGGTGTTCAAAAACCGTGTAGACGTGGCACTTCAGGATATGGTTTAGTAGACATGGTGATGTTGGGTTGCCAGTTGGACTTGATGATCTTAGAGGTCTTTTCCAACCTATGATTCTATGATTCAACACACTGGTTTGTGGCAGATTTTTTCCACTTAGATTTTCAGATGTTGACTTGACATCAAAATTTGGTCACTGTCTATTAATATCTCAACAATAGTTGTGATATTTAGGACTATGCTGAATGAGCCCTTCCCTTGCATGCCCTACAGTGAGCTATTCCAAAAGGCAATTGTTAAAGTCCCTCATTAAAACCCCCTTCATCTCTGGAGCTTCTGTGGTGAGATGTAGGCATTTCATTAGCCTTGGGTGCTCTTCCCCAGCACTGTGTGCTCCTCAGGGACTTCTGCCAGTCTGGAAGCCAGTCAGGCACAGCCATTACACTTGTATTCAAAGTTAACAATTTTTATCCTGATAAATGCAACTATTAGGCCCTTCCACTTCACCAGTCATATGCAACCTCTAATCCTCAGGATTTCAATGGCATTTTTAGTCTTCAGAGTGCTTTACTAATCTTAATCCTCACAAAACTCTTTGCAAGGACATTGAATTGTACATCCATTTTACGAACAGAATAGTTGTTACTAAACAGACACAAAATAACCCATTCAGGCCATGGGATTCCTTCATGTGATTCTAATATAGCGAGTCTGAAACCTCTGTCTCTGGCTTTTAGGTTCTCCCCGTTCTTATGAATGCTCCTAACGGGGTGGGGGTGGGGGATAAAAGGAAAGAAAGAAAAAAAGCTTTTTTTCTCATAAGGTGAAGAAGGTTTTCAGATACCAGTATACAAACACTCACCTACCTTTGTCTGTGTTCCTGTCTCTGCATTTGTTAACCAGCAAGGAGGGCAAGCAACGAAACTTTTTCCACAGACACTGCCAACTCCAATCCTTAGACAAATAACAGCAGAGTTTTTGCCCGAAGCAGTTTTATTTCTTCTCCTGGGAGACTGGGATCATCACCTATGCTATGCAATTAGTTTTTCACAGCCAGGAAGACAGATTTTAACATCTTTCTTGAACTCTTTTGGGCTTGGCAGCTAAAGGAAGGTTGGACATCTGGCTTATTTTAAGACGAAATTTTCAACTCTGTACTTGGACATTCTCTTTCCTAGGAATTTCAGTAGGAAATAGGAATAGATACAAAATACATACAAAGGGGGAATTGTTACTCATGCTGCACTATGAAGAAAGGACATCATTAAAAGAGGCATAAAAATCAAACTCCAGCTGAACAGCAAACTCCCATAAATACCTTCCCTCCTACCCTGGACAGCTAAATGCATTGCTACAGTCTCTCCATTCCCAGATGCTTAGGGAGCAAGTAAGCATATCCACAGAACAATTTTCAGGGGTCTCTGTGCCCTCTGATACAGGACTCTTGGGATTGGACACAGGTTATGAGGAGTCTGAGTAAGGAAAGATGCTGTGGCCTTCTTACGCAGTGAAACTTCCCGACAGCCAGCAGCTGCTGGAGAGAGCGTATGGCCTGTGGCAGAGTGCAGCCTCGGCTGCAAGGGCAAAAGTACTATTGCAGCCCAGCACCCGATCCAGCTTCTGTGTAGCTGGTACAGTTCCACTGTGCAGAACGCTGGGAGGCTCCAGTGCTGCACGGTGAAACTGCGCTGCGTATTTAAAATGCTATTGATGGACACCGGACTTTTTGGGCAAATACTGAGTTCTTACACTGCTATTAACAAACGTACTCTGATAATCGGAAAAGCCTTTACAAGCCTTGACGTAACTCAAGATACGCACATGTTTGGATGCCATGATGGAGTGAAGTGACCTTTGAATGAGGAGGACCGGTTTTGGAACCTGGTTCGGAGCTGCGTGGATCTCTGCCTGCCACCCGAGCAGCTACACAAGTACCAAGAGAAAACCCACCAGCAGCTTGCCTACTCTCAGAAGCTGGGGACTCAGACAAGTGGTCGAACAGAGATGCTGGTGTCAAACAAAGAAGTGGTTTTCTCTTTCCACCAGGCATTGCCAGTGATATCACTATCAGAAAAATGCACATGCAAAATTCATGTAGTTTAACCATAATGCACTGAACTGACAATACAGCCATTGTAAACTGGAAATCCACCCACATGCAAAGATCAAAAGATTGTTCAACACTGTAAAAAAGAGGGGGTTAATAAACAGTTACAAAAAGTTAACCTAATGAGAGCTCTTGTAACTCCCAGTTCAAACACTGCTTGAGAAGGCAAAAGCAATACAAAAATGCCTCCATTCACATTCTTTGGCAGTAACATGCAACCCAGTGGGGATATCCAGAAGGAAATAAACTCTGAAATTGTCAAGGCAGCAGCTGCATTCATCAGCTTAAAGAAGATTTACTCACTGAAAAACTCCAACCTTAAGACCAAGCTATGATTTTTCAACTGGAATGCTATTTCCACCTTAGGATACTGATACGAAAGCTTGAAATCTACCAAAGGTGCTGACAGATGTCTAATTGCTTTGAAAGAAAATGCCTCAGGAGAATATTAGGTATTAAAATAGAATGAATTTACAGTAAGTGCTGAGATATGTCAGGGACTTCATCAACTCCTGATCTACAAAAGAGAGCCAGAGAAAGAGAGAGGAATAAGAATGAATGAAGCCAGGGCAGGGCGGCCGTTGGGTGGCTGGAGGAACGCATTAAGAGAGATCAGTCCAAAGAAGCCCTGTGTTGAAGCTTAACGGGGACAGGAGAAGGTACAGATTTGTCACTACAGAGGACAGGCTGTGATCTGTTCAGGACCGAGTGGGACAACAAAGCATTGCTTATGCCTCAACTGAGGGCCACTGGCTAGGCAGTGACGCATTCAGACCATGTGTCACCTTTAAAAATGTCACTTCTCTAACTTCTAAGAGACTTGCTTTTTCCAGCAGAAGGTCATAGCATCCCTTCAGCCAATCCTGAACATACTCCAATATTCAGATGGCTGATCTGCTGGAGGGAGATATAGTTCAAGACGACTGTCATAACTAAGCTGCAGGCAAGATGGTTTTTTTCTTTATTCATCAGTCTGCAGTTATCTGATGTTTAAAGATACTGGTTTGTCCCCAGTTTGCTGAAAATTGCTGAAGCCAAGGATAACACTACGGGTAAAGCTCCAATACTCAGAGATAGTCATGCTTTACTGACTTCAGAGTTCAAGTATTTCAAGGCGTTAGGATAGGGTAGAGCGTTTTTTCCCCCCAGGGGTCTTATTTCTTGCCTCTGTGAAAGACAGAAAGAAAGCAAGAGAAGTTCCTGTTAATAACATTCTAACACAGCATCTGAGATGAATGACAAATGTCCTGTAGTTGCTCTGTTCCTGAGACCTTAATAGCATACATGTGTGTGCTCAGAAAGCCAGTGCTCCGCACACCTTAACATCAGGCTTTTTATGAATATCACTAATTTAAACTCTATAGTTCTAGCTGAAAAGCAGCATGCAATATGCTTTCGTAAACACCAGGTCAACTTTCACCATGGCACCATGCTAAAGAAAGAAATCGCTGTCTTTTCACTGATAAGATCTAATTAGCTCAAAGCAAACTGTAAGCTGTTTTTCAAGTTTCCTTGTCCTTTCTTTTCTTTCTTTTTTTTTCCCCCCCCTTCTTTTTAAACTCCAGATCTGTAAAGAGAACATATCTGGTCTTGCTTACAACAATTTTTCATTCGGAAACTTTTGTGAAATGACTGATCTGTTTAATTTAGCCAAGAAAAAATGCATACCCTTCTGACTCAGTATGGGAAGAAACAATAAATTATAGCAGAAAATGCTCGTGGTTGATGTGACAGTATCTTAGAAGGAGAAGAGAGAAGCAATCTTTGCAAAATGCCTACAGCTGTGCTTTCAAACTGCATGACCCTAAGGAACAAGACCTGACCAGTATATCCAGCATGTCTCACCGCATAATTAAGCTTGACTTTGCTATTCTGAAAAGTTCCATTGTGTACAGAGAGTTCAGAGATTAAGAGCTGAATGCATGAATATTCTCGGTAGTGACAGTGCCTCTAAGTACTTGTACAATGCAGCCCAGGTGGATGCTAATGAGGAAATCTCATTTAATTCATTATACCAACCAGTCAGAGCAACTTTTCAGAAGCTTTCAAACTGGATTTCAAGAACAGGATCAAGCAGAGATGTGAAACGATACAGTACTGCTCGTAGGATGCCACATTCTAGCATGCCACCTATAGCGCCTGTGCAGTGGTTTGATCTGTGGCAGGTACAAAGTGGAAATACTCCATAGTTTATTCCACTCGAAAAACTGCAAGGAAATGATACTGACTCCTGTTGCAGATGTTAGCCTGAAACAATATCTTCGGAACTGAAGCTCCACTGAACATATATGTTAGTTATTCATCAGTTAATGAACAATGTTACCTAAATGCAATTTGTTAAAAAAAGTAATTAAACTAAGGATTCCATAAGGATTACTTAACTTCAGCAAGAGGCTGCTCATCTCTGTCATCTCAGTCCTGCCTGAGCATTCTCTAGACAGGGAACTACTCAGCTTTGAAACGCATGATGCTGAATGGACACTGCATTTCATCTCTTTGCACAGTCAAACAACGGATCACCAGCATGCTGATACTAATTGCTCTCTAAAGATATTGTGGAAAACTGTCACCTTCATGACTCAGTAGTCATTACAAATCTCAAAAGGCTATTGGAAAGACCGCGAAATTACAGCAGTGCCTGCTAGTTATACGTATTGTGTGCCATGAGGATTAAAGGGGCAAAAACTTCTTCAGATGAGTAGCACAAATTTTCAATGGTGAATTAGCTACTGTTCATATTTTTAAAGACATGATCCTAGACACTGTAAAATCTCAAAGTAAATCAGAGAAAATGAATGATGATCTTTGAATAGGCTTGTCTTTCATGCTTTCTTCTTTTTCACATTAAAAAAAGTGTAAAATAGTCATGATGGAATTCCATTTCTAATCCACTGATCTTGGTGGGAGGCTTTAATTCTCCATCAAAAAAAAATGCACTTAATGACCTAGGCTTTTAAATAAAAAATATCAAAAAAGAAAAGTTATTCTTCCAATTAACAGGATCACTGGAGGCTGTATTGGAACATGAGACAATAACACTGTGACAGAACATGCTCCACTTCAAACAAAACACTGATGAGTATGGTCTCTTTGCAGCATATTCTCCTTTACTATGGAATCATCAAAATAATTTGTACTGTGGATGTTCCCAGAAACTCCAGCAGAGACGAGCTGTGCAAATTGTGCAAACAAGGAGCAGTCTTTGCCTCAAAGGCATGAGCAGGACTTGGTTTCTGTAGCTTACAGTCCCCAGGGGAATGCTATGGCCAGCCAGCATCGCAGTCAGCATCTCTTCTCTTTCCATGCCTAGGTTTCCAACTACAGCTGCACTGACTGGGGCTGGCCATCAGCACAAGTCTAGATAGAGACTGAACCTTGGTTTAGTGCCATTATACAATATTTACACCTCTGACCACAGCTAAAGACATTTCACAGATGTGGGGATGGAGAATCAAAGGGCAGAAGGGGTGGGATTCATCTTACTGAACTAGCTCTGTTTAGGTTCTTTCTGCAGTCAGCAGACAGAGATCACCACTTCAAAGGGTGAAGGGTCCTGTTACTAAGGATAGGAGATAAAACTACTATCTGGAGCTTCCTGTCTTACAATGATTGTAAATGGAGCCTAACAACTACCTCAAACAAGGCATCTACCTGTCGGATGGCTAGGACTCAGCAATGCAAATTCAGTTAAGTGATGGACCCATGACGATACAGAAGTCTGTAGCTAATACGATCTGAACTCCTATGAACTTTCCTTTCTTTACTAAAATGCATATTTCCAGTGGAGGTATGAAAACTATATTTCTAAGTTTGTCCACAACTGAGTGATCAGTTCTACTTGGTGGCACAAGGCAGCAGAAGGGCCTTGGGCTGGGCTTTAAGCATCCCAACATGACAGATTGGTCAAATGGCAGCAGAACATGGAGATGTCTCCCCTCACATCTCCCCTTCTGAGGCTTTTACTTCAGTGATCCAAGTCTTCTCCTCAGAACCCTTATTCTGGATTCAGGATGGTTCATTTCTCTTTTACCTAGGTTTGTGGAACAAAATCATAAAAGGAACAGAGAAAACTCCAGCATGCACTGCACTGACAGTGAAGACAACAAAAAAATAACCATTAGCCTTGGAACTCTGTCATACGTAAACTTCATGTGCCAGAATTCTTCATTTTATGCTGAAATGCTTAACTCGCCGAAGTCATTGGGAGTTGGCCATTGATTTTGGTCAGTCAGTGATTTGGTCTATAGTATTATAAACAAAATTGACTTCACTGCAGCAGAAGAGAGGAGTGGTTTCTGCTTTGTAAAACAAACACTAGCTTTCTCTCACACAGCAATCTATTTTATTCCATGCATTTCCTCAATGGAGGTTAAACTAAAGGTGATGAGATTAGCTCATCACAACTCAAAAGCACACCATTCTACTTCAGAAATGCAGAGCAATGCCTTTCCATCTTCCTTTCTAAAGGGCTGCATGAAATTCTTACTAGGATACTGGCAAGAACTTTCCCAAACTGAGGAGTGTCTGTGACTGATCTAACCAATTTTGGGCCATTTGTTCTCCTCCCATGTAGCAAGGGGTAATTTGCGATTAGCTGCTGGCAGAAAAGGCTGTGGTTTGCACATCAGTGATCATGCGCCAGAGGAACAAACGATGGGGAACCACAACTAGCAGTACAACTTAGAGCAGTCCATAGGGCAGTAGTTAGGCTCAGGACACACTGATGCTCTGGCTTCTGGCCATGCCTAGGACCAGAGAAGCAGAGGGTTTGAATAACGAAGCATGGGTCCTCTCCTGTCAAACCCAGCTCTATTGCCTTCTGGAGAACAACTGATTTGCATCAGTGAGGCCTACAGACAATCTCCCAGCATCAGTTTCTAGCTGCAGTGCTGAATGCACACGAGCAGCCGTAAATCATGAAGCTGTTTGCCGAGACAAAGTGAGTAAGCGGCAGGAAAGGGTCTGTCAGCCGTGATGTGCGACTGCAATTTTAGGTGACCACCCCTCCCGTGGAGTTTTCTCCCAATTCAACAAGAAAAGTTATTTTCTGCAAGGTAGAAGATGAACTTAGTTACGATCTTTATGAAGAATTAACAAGTTGTCCACAGTTTATCATAAACAGATGGTGGGTCTAGCCATGAATTTGTAATGAATGTTAGAACAAAGGACAGTTTGCTTCTATATTTACAACAGTTTCGAATATACCTCTCAAACCACAGCTGTCTTTGATTTGCTCTTCTTATCATGTAACATGAATTAATGATTAAAAGTGAGGCTTATAGAGGATTTTGTTGATGTTCCCAAACATTTGGAACTCAGAAAACATGCCTTCCTGGCACTGGAAGATTGCAGCTTTTTTTTTTTTTTTTTAAAAAAAACAACCAAAAAACAACCCCAACATTTTTTTTGGTGTACTGCAAGGCTAGGGGTTTTATCTCTTAGAGAATATGATCTACCGCAATCATGCCAAAACAATTAATTTGCAATTTCAAAATCCTTATTATCACCCACTATGACAAATGACTGCTGATCTTCAGTATGAAACACCTCAATGTCTGGCACAAACCCAGTATTTTTCTTATAGGAAATCAGATTTTTTTCCTTTCTATTGTTAATATTCTCCCGGTAAAAGAACCCATAGCCAGCACTTCCTAGGCTGAGCAAAATACTGTAAATAAATTGGCAGCTATTGATGTCCAGGGAGGGTAGGTGGCTACACATTATTTTTCAGATGTGCTTTATCACTACTGACACTATTTGGCAACAAGAATATATTTTAACTTCACATTTTGCCAAGCTGATTCTTACTAGCGCTTTCCATTTTCTGGAGTGTACAACCTTTCTGAATCCAGCAAAAGTTGTGCCAGGTGGTTAAATGAGATGTAAAGAGGTAGAAAAAGATTTCTCCTTCACTTTCTCTCCTAATTGAAGCTCAGCTTGATGTATCATATATTTCTGTTTTCACCTGAGAGCACGAATCTGTGATGGTTTCTACACAAGACCCAAAGATCTTGCACAGTCCAGCAGGTCAGATTCTGATGTCCATGACATTGGCATAAACCTGCATTAACTTAAGTGGCTGAATTAATCTGGATTTACATTAATGTAGGAGAGACCGATATCTGACCCACTGTGTTGAGTGAGATCCTTGGCTTGTGGCCAGTGGGTTGTAGGGAAGAATGAAAGACAGTTACCCTGGATTTACACTGGGTTATCCGAGATTAATATAGCCTTAGTATTTACATAGCATCTACTGTAACTGCAAAGAAAAATATAGCAAAGCCAATACATTACAAGGCTTCTATGTATCTTTCTTCTTCTAAAAATTTTTTAATTGGGTTATGCAATATAATAGGCTAATGAGCTAAATTGTGGCCTGAGGGACAGAAGTTGCATGTTTAAGCTTTTATCCGCAAAGCTGAAAACGCAGCCTTGGGAAAGTCAGCACTAATGGCGGAGCTAGTGTATCTTGCTTGTAATTCTACCTGCCTTGATATAATACCAGTTAAAAGGAGAATAGTAAAAAAAATGAAACGGGGAATTCTGAACCATTCTGTGCCATTGGCTCGAAATACCATACTTCAGTCACAGGACAGAAATAGAGTATGTCGAGGTATATAAAATAATGAAACAATTAAATAAAACTGGAAATGAAGAAAAATCCATAAAAATCTTGTGGACAATTGCTCCTGCTATATAATCTTGCCTTTTCAGTTACACGCTAGAAGAGTCCAAAAGTCAGCTGGAGAAAAGACACTCAAAAAATACAGCCTTGGCCCGTACATTTGCACCTGAGTGCTTTCCCTGCTACGTTATTACTAGAGCAGAAGAGACAGGACACAGGGGGAGCCTTGGGTAGCTGAAGAGCAGTCCCCAGTGCTGCTCACCTTCAAGCACAGCTGAGCGTTGCCACCACCGTAGCTAGCCAACACATCAAGCTTGCGTCTCCCTGCAGCAGGCCGGCCGTGCACCCCACACCATTTGGGACGTATGTTTCCAACTCTGTGAGCCACAGCAGACTTCAAGGCAAAGCCAGGGTCATGCAGCCGATCCCTTCACAGGCTGGAGGAGCGAGCGGTACAGACGCGGGCTGTGTGTCCTGCCAACCCTCCCGGAGAGCCACACACATAAAGACACGTTCTGTTCGCTAGCTGCCTGCATTCTTCACAGGAATGTAATTCTTGACATAAAGTTTGTCAGCAAAATACAATTCAGCATGAAAGAACGAACTACTGTCCTGCTAAAGCATCGAAAGGCAGATTTTCAGCAGCCTAGGAGTCTGAGGCAAGTGTTGGGAATCGGAGCAACCTATGTTTGTTCATTTCACTAGCATAACTACAGCAAAAATGTAAAAATGTTTCCAGTGCTAGAATGTTTAACAGCTCAGATTTCAAACAAGGAAGAACTATTTCGAAGTAGAAAGAGTGTATGAGATGTTTGTTTCTTTAACTGAACGCAAACTGGATGTGGAATTTCCTTTTGGAAGAAATTATTGAATGGGAGATGGCTTGGACTCCCATTTGTATATTGCATCATATAAAAAGAAAGATGATATAATGAATTGCAATTCTGAAGAATCCAGGCAACAATAAAAAAATGAGTTCAGGTTAACACCTTCAGTGGGTCTCTTGCTGTGCAATCTATCTTTCTACCAGGTTCAAAGACTCTTGGGCCAGGAACAGTTTAGTTATGTAACCCATAGCACCAATGCTGTGTTTGTGCTAAATGATAAAAATAATTCTTATATTCCTTTAAGATAAGGGGTTTAAAAGAGAAGTTGCAGTAGTGTGGAGAAGTTGGAAGTTTAATAGCAGTGGTAACGGAGGCTGCAAATGGTTACTAGTAACAGAACAATACTCTGTCTTTAGAGTTATGGTAGACAGTCTGTTAATCTCAAGCACTGGACTAACAAAAGTAGCTTCAAAGATATTTAAAATAACTTTACAGACCTGGCCCTATGTGTTTGTAAAGTGAACTAGATATATCAGTTCCTCACGTAACACTTGAAATATGCTGCAAATACATTGGGAATACACAATTATCACAGCCAAGACTGCTCGCTATATCTGCTCAATTAGCTCCAAATGCTTTCCACAGCTATAACACGTAGTAAGGACCGTCTGAAAATAACCCTGACAAAAAATGGAACAAAATTCCTCTTCTTCAGAGCCTGGACAGGCAATGGCTGCGGAGCCGTTACTAAGGCCAGTGGACAAGGTTTTGGCTGGTAGGTGCAGGTCGAAGACTAACATGGCCATACCTCCAACCCTCACCTCTTCTACACAGAACTGGATCCAGGGTCTGAGACCATAAAACCACAACTTGTCTGGCGTAGATTTGGAGCTTTTACTGCTGCCCACTCTTGCACCTTCTGAATGCAACAGAATCTAAGATCTTATCTAGGATAAACGTGTCCACTGCTGTCAGACGGAAGGTGAGTTATTTATATAGGGCTGGGAGTTCCTTAGGGAAGTGATCTGTCTTCTCCTGCACAGAGTCCATGTATTCTACAAATACTACTACTAATAATATAAAAATAACAATCTACCATGACCACCCAAACAACCTGTTCTATTTACAAGTTGTATCTGGACTTGACTTTTAAATGAGGTTTTGCCTCTTTCTCACATAACGTCCTGGTATCTTCAAACAATCTTGGTTTGGGAAATTAAGGACTGGAGGCCAAGTCACCCTGCAAGCTGTTTGCACATAAAGCTTCAAAGCCCCTTCTCTTAATCTGTGATAATTACTACTGCTAGTTAAATCTTGCTTCCCTGATGATTCTTAACAATAAGTAACATGCACAATGCATTAATTGCAAAAAGTTGTTGCTTGTTCTGAGATCAATTTGTATTAATAGAAAAAGTTTCCATCTTAGTCAGCATAAAACTCTCACAGCAATTTTTACAGCACTGGTAACAAATGTTTTACAATGGAATTTTACTCTGGAAGCATGAATTTTAAAGAATTCACTCTAATTGAACTGCTGCAGACTTTGTGTTTCTCCTTAGAGGAGGAACTGTTTTAAGCTGGACAACACCAAAAGGGAGTTGCTGATAGCTGTAAAGGATCTCTCCCTAAGTGTGAGCCCTGCACTAAAGCTTCTGGATCCTCATGATGAAAATCCTTTACTCAGGATTTGCGAAGAATTGAATTCCACACCAAACATTTCAGCTATCTGGGTTTCTGGGCCAGCACATTTTCTTCAAAGAATTGTATCTACCCATACCCTTTTCTAGCAATCCAGTGGTGCCTTTTGTTTACCCCGCTACTCAGAGAATAAGAATCTAATTGTGTGATCTAAATGTCAAGTCAGAATTAACCAATATGTCTAGAATTTTAAATGCTCATTATAAACCAAATCTAAGTCCAAGAACATCCTGCTGGACTCACACAGGGTGAAATTCCTGGGAAGCAGAGAGCTGGCACAAGCTCTCTGCAGACAGAAGCAGGCCACATACACTGCACGTAAGCTTTTGTGTCCTTCTGCACAGGGAGGATCCCGAGCCTAAGTTAAGAATTGCAAATAACAAGGGATTTTGCACTGATCCTGTCCTGCTCACTTGCAGACACTAAATCCATCAACAACGCTATTTACTGTGACCTGTGTATGATTGCAGCCTTTCTAGCAGCGAGCCAACATCTTTATCAGATTGGAACCATTCATACAATTCTGAACTTTCAATCCATGTAATCAGTGAACACACAATTATTTCATATTCCTCCCTATAAAGAGAATCTGGGTCAATTTGCATGCCAAAATGTTTTAAAATTCCACAAATAAATAAATAATGTTATTTCACCTGTTAACACACGGGAACTGTTTGTTTTGGCTGGCTTGCACAGACTCTGTGTGCCAGGTTACGAATAAAATAATGTTCAATACTCTAAACATTCTGTGATACAAATTCCTGGCTCAGCATAAATACAGACCTTTTGTACGCGGCAGGTTCTTAATGCATTCTCCAGCACTGACACCATTAAATTCACGTATCTATGACAGTATATCTATAAATATCAGTAATTCCTAATAACAATGTAAAAAAATGCAATCGCAAATAAGCCAGTTTGCCCATCATGGGCCTCTATTTCACTGGATTTTGCTTGCTGGAGTTTAGGTTTTTGGAAAGCAAAATGCAACTACTGTATCGCAGTGGTTTCTGTACATGCCGTACATTCCAGAACAGAAAGTAGGTTTTCTGTTTAAAGAACAGTACAGTTACAAAGATAAGATAAAACCAAACCAGAATATAATATTCCTGGGAAATTTTAGTTCTTTATGCACACATGAAGTCAGCAACATAAAGGATGCTTTATGAACAACACTGGCAAAGGCTGAGTTTCTCACACTGCCAGGCCCCCTTACCAAGCAAAACTACCTGTTACTTTAAGATCAGAATGCAAACACAGAGCAGACTCTGCTCTGGTTCAGTCCACTGCACTCGGGATTTAATTCCACTGATGTCACTGGAGAAACTAAGTTCAGACAGGCCTAAGTGAAGGTAAATCCATCCCTGAGGAAGGGACTGATGGTTTTGGCTCTGCCTTTAAATTCATGGCTTTGTTTTATTTTAGGTGGTTGGAATAAGTCGAGGACTGGACTGTGCTGTGTAGGTCTCAGACTTGCATGAAATTCAGCTGCACAGATCTAGTCTTGCATCTGTGGTAATAAAATTGTGTACTTTCAGACTCTGCATGCAGGACCTGCATGAGGCATAGGAAGAGAACTTAGCTGGGAGTGTTCTCAGTTACCCTCTGTTTCTGCGTGAGTCTGCTAGGGCTTCCCTGGGCTTACCCCAGTAGCATCCAGTTTAACAACAGTTCTCCCAAACCTTCAGATTTATCTCTTGCGCGATAAGAAGAGTAAGGTCCAGCTCTCTTCTGAGCTCCATATTGATGCTTTGAGGGAGACAAAACTCTCACCACAGCCCCCTTGTGAGATTTCGCTTTTTCTCAGTGATTAGGTTCCTAGCATGGAAGTGCAAATATTTAACACATATAAGCACTCAAGGAAACCAGCCTTCTGCTATTTTCTTTTAGCTTTCCAGGCTGGGCACGGGACACCTCCTTAGTTCCCTGCAGTCCTGAAGATACTGCGAATGAACCCTTTTCTGTGGAATGCAATCTGCTAGCCAGAACTGTTCAGTTTGCTTTTTGAAATATGAAAAGCAGTTTCAGCATTGTTTATAAAGTAGCTTTTTGACGTCAAGAGTCCACCTGTGGTGGGAATCTTGTGTAGGTTTTGCCTTTGGATGGTTAAGCTGTCAATTAATACTCATTTCTATCCTGTTTGGAATACGTGTCTCTAAAACTTGCTGGGTCATATCCATAAGCCTGTGTTGCAATGTTTGGGTTATAAATGGCATGAGGGTAAAGTTTAAATCCCTGCAAAAACTCCAGTCAAAACCAGTTAAACCCTTCCTTTCCAAATATTTAAACTGCACATTAACACAGACAGCACACGGAAGCACAGCACGATGAACATCTTTGCACTTGGAAAGAAAATACCACTGTTACCTTAGACCAATCGCCTGTTTTCCATTCGTAACAGCCTGTGTGATCCTCACACTCTTCCTCATCTCTTGGCCTGGTGGCTGCATCACATTTTCCTTGAGAATTTGTGCACGTCACTGTTCTTTTCTGAATCCCCTTGCCACAGTCTGCCGAGCACTGCAAAACAACAGGTATTTGTTTTCTGTTACGTGATGCCTAGAAATGGTAACTTTTGTCTTGGTAACATAGCTAAAAGGAAAAGCTGGTTTTATGAACACAGAGGAAAACTGATAACTCATAAGGTTTTCCCCCAATAATCTAAGCATCTTTCAAACATAAAAGAGTAATTTAAAAAGCATGATATCTACTTGTGAAATATTTTACTTTTGAAAAACGGCAATTCTGAAAATCAACCTTCTTTGAAAAATATCAGCTGGCATTTTGCTAGCAGTGGTGTTACAGATGAGAAAGACCACTAAATCTAGTGTTCTAGAGCTCATCGTTCATACTGAAAAAGGACACACTGAGATTTACAACACAGAACTGCCACATCCCTTGAAGTATCATGGGAGCAACATGATGGTGATGAATGCATTTTTAAATCACTGTAGCATGAGACCACTGTAACAAATCCATTCTGCAGTACAGTTTGTACACGCCATGGCACAGTCACGGTTCTCACACATATCACAGAACCACAGAATGCTGGGGGTTGGAAGGGAACTCTATGGGTCATCTAGTCCAACCCCCCTGCCGAAGCAGGGTCACCTACACATACATGACCTACACTCTTTGTTTTGCCATATTCTCATCACTGTTAGTTCCAAAGAACTTCAAATGTACCAACAGGATAGCTCTGGAGAGGCATTACTCAGTGAGCCACAGTGTTGTGATCAGAATCACAGAATCACAGAATGTCAGGGGTTGGAAGGGCCCTCTGGGGTCATCTAGTCCAACCCCCCTGTCAAAGCAGGGTCACCCAGAGCAGGCTGCACAGGACCACGTCCAGGTGGGTCTTGAATATCTCCAGAGAAGGAGACTCCACAACCTCCCTGGGCAGCCTGTTCCAGGGCTCCGTCACCC
>Ga0065711_1029479_pt1 | contig 36051 bp, 20 predicted proteins | sample Hoacrofraction12_FD_59098 | JGI IMG/M metagenome (GOLD analysis project Ga0065711, IMG submission 59098) | Hoatzin crop microbial communities from Cojedes, Venezuela - Epithelial fraction 12 v2 (version 2) | ecosystem: Host-associated > Birds > Digestive system > Esophagus > Crop | place...
GGGGACTTCCCCTGACTGCCATGACTTTTCAAATATCATGGAGAGTGGCTTGGCAACTACATCAGCCAGTTCCCTCAGGACTCTGGGATGCATCTCATCAGGTCCCATGGAAAGTAGATAATGATGTTAGTGATGCTGATAACTGCCGTCGCATGTATGTTCGGAGGGAAGAGTAGACTCAGTGGTACATCATGAAGAGAGCCTGCCCTGGGGAAGGTATTTCTTAAACTCTTCCGTATTTCAGTAGTGCTGGAAGTACTGCATTAAATGTGTGTTCGAGTTAGGCTGATGTGGGTTCTCTGACCTGGTTTCTCAACCTGTGGTGCGTGTGCATACTGGTTATAGTCGGATCCGGGAAGGCATGTAGTCCTGTCGCGTAAGGGCGAAGACACACAAGCGTGGGCAGATTCTGTAACTCCTCTTCAGATTTATAAAATTAGGGTAGTATGAAGTTGTCATGTCAACAGATGCTGTAAGGATGAGTTAATTAAGTTTGATCAGTGCAAGGGTGTTAGCAAGACCTGTAACACAACTGTAAGAGGTGGTTATGCTCAAGTCCTGTTACCGATCTTTATTTTCTTTAAGGTATGTTTCGACTGCGGAGCGAAGAACCCTAGCTGGGCAAGCATAACATATGGAGTTTTCCTCTGCATTGATTGTTCAGGGACTCATCGATCACTTGGTGTTCATTTGAGTTTCATTCGGTAAGCAGTTTTTATATTTTTGTGGTAAAAATTGCATCTTTTAATGTTTTTGTTTGTTTGTTCAGTCACCTGCTCAAAGAGGAAAACCCGTTCTTCTCTCAACTATTGATTCAGACCTTTTTAATGTTTGTATTGGCTTTGATGTATCTGATAGCTGCTTGGGAATTAGGTAAATAGGTAGGGTTCAGCAGAATTTGTACCACGCACTCATTCCCATTACCTGCTTGTTGCATTAGTAGTGTGCGTTTGTCGGCAGGTCTGTTTCGGTGTTGAAAGTGATGAAAATGAAGAGCAGAGTAGGCATGTTGAAGTGTTTTGTCATTCCTCCAGATCAAGACTGAGGCAAATTTTAGTTTATTATCTTCAACAGTGTTGCAGTGTATTGATCATAAAGGTAACATGACCCCCAGCAAGCCAGTTCAGAGAAGAGAGTAGCATTTTGCCAGCTTTGGTTCCTGAAGTAGTTTGTTACGGTGTCACCGGAGTGCTAGTACTGGGGTAGCGTAAAGGGCTGCCCCTTTTGGCAGCTGTTCAGCTCAGTCAATCTGTTGATGCAGTAAAACTGCACCCTGAGCTTGTCACATTTCAGGTGAGTAGCCTAATTGGTGGCCTGTGGGCCTTTTTGGCCCAATAAATAATTACATATTTGAAAAGTACAGTTCTGCTTGAAGTGAGTGAGAGCAATGCATCCAAGAGTGGATTGCAGCCGTTTACCATCAACTAAAATTCTTCCTCTGCTGCCTTTTCACTCTGTAGAAGAGCGTTACAAGAGGCCTCTCGAGAATCCATTCCGAATGATTATAGCATTAATCCTCCTCACACTCACTGAGCCCCAAATTGTCATTTGTCAGTTGTTGCTTTGTTCATTACATGTGATTGTCATCTGCTGTTGCCAGGGTTCAAATGTGGTTCCTGAAAATGTACCTTATTGGTGCTTTTTTAAAAGGGAAAACCTATCAGCCAGAGGGTGCAATTTTTTTCAGGCTTTTGCAGTTTGAAAAACTGTGGCAGTTCTACACGGCTTTGTTAATTTGTTTTGTACATTGTGTATTGTTGCAGATTTTTTTTTTCTATAGATGCATGTTTTTCACTTTACAAAAAAAAAGAAGGGGGGGAGAGAAACACTTTACAGAAAAGAAGGTAGAGAAGTTTTAAATGGCTTTGGAGATAACATTAAAAATGTTTCCTTCTGTTTAGATCTACAGAACTGGATTCCAATTGGTCTTGGTTTCAGCTGAGGTGCATGCAAGTTGGAGGAAATGCAAATGCTGTATGTACTCCTGAGTATTAGCTTTGCATGTTGAAGCTTGTTAGGCTTGGAAGCTAGTGTCTGTCCTTATTGGCTCACATCTTGGTGATATTTTTATTTTTCCAGTCCATTCCTTTTTTTTCCTCTTGCTATTAAGAATTTCTTTGAATGCTGATTTCGTCCTCCATAGTTCTTGCAACTTTTCCGTCTTGGTATAATCTGCAAACGTTTTATTTTTTCTTACAAGTCATTAATAAAAAATCACTGAAAAGGCCAAATCAGATTCTTTGTTAACATGTGTCTAATTAACAGGGAAACATTGACAGCTGCTGAAAGATGGCTTTCCAACAGCTTGTAAACCTAGCTCATGGCCATCTTCTTGTGACCAGGTTTCCCTACATGGTTTATGAAAATACCATGCCAAAAATCACGTGACTGTCAAAAGTCACAATAAAGTCAAGATCTGACTTATACCTGAGGTATGACTGAAGTCAAGATAAGACACACTACGCTGTCAGAGAGGAAGTGTCAGTGTTTTGGTTTAGGCCAATTCATATTGGCTGTTACTTCCAACTTGATTTTTTATGTACTTACAAAGAAGTTTGTTGCACAGTATTTTTGTAAATTGAATTTATGTTGACTGCTGTATTGTTCTCAATCTCCTTTTTAAAAGAGGATGCTTTCCTTTGTCAGCTCTTCCAGAATATTGCCTGTTTGCCCGTGTTTTTTCAGAGATTGACCACCAGTAACTGAGATTGCTTCCCTAAATTGACCCACCCAGTGCAGAAACATGCAAATTCCCTAAGCAATTTCTACTTTTTTTTCCGATTCCCTGAACGTTTAGCGCTTATCTTTCTTCATTTGGGCTTTGTCCTTCATGTTTCTTTAAAAAACTTGACCCAAACTTGCTTTCCATAGGCTTTTTCTTAGCAATTTTCTTAAGTCTGCTTTCCTTAAGTCTAACGCTTCAATGTTCTGCAGTTTTTTCTGGTTTTTTCCTATTTAAATACAAAAGATGATGGATTCAGGATTGGTGTTATTTATCTGCCTGTCCTTTACAAGTTACTCCTTTCTGTATTAATACTGCTGTTATAAGAATTTACTCATTGAGTTTCTGTTATGCCACTTAGTACATAAAAATCACAGTTTTGACTAAGCAAAAGAGGGAGATTTTACATTAAAAATATGTATAAATATATCAAATAATAGCTTTGGTTAAACTCTGTAAACTTCGCTGTACGAAGAGTTTAAGGCAGTCGGAAAGAAGATATGGCAAAGTTTGAAAAGTACTTCAGTTAATCTTAGAAAGCATGTTACCAGAAGAATAACAGTAAACTGTAAATTTTATGAGTTGTTGTCTTTCTGCTTGGATGTCACTCTTTCCTACCTGACATTGTACCAAGAGGTGTAATATACCCACAGCCACGCCTCAAATACCTCATTAGCTAGGAAGGTCAATACCTGACTGTCTGGACATTTTAAAAAGTAAAATTAACATTTTTCTTCTAATTGCATTTAAAAAAATTCCCTTTTTTTCTGATTAAATGCCAAATTCTGCTGTTGCTAAGTACTGTTCAGAAGCACTATCAGATTAACATTAACCATGTGTATTCTATAATTGCCCGATGGTGCTGAATCTTGGATAACAGCAGTCCTGAGCTTCGTAGATACGTATCAGATTGCTAGAAAATCTGAAGTGTTCCTAGTTCCTTTTGTTTTCAGAATAAATCTCTACGATTATTTGAATTAGTGTTTAAAAAAAAAAAAGCTGTGAATATCAAGTTCATAGGCGTATATATTTAAATGCTGAAATGCACAGTCTTTTTGGCATCTGTGATGTTTATGACAGTTTCTGGTGTAATCACAGAAGTTGACTGGCATTATCTCTCTCCTGTATGGTTGTTGCTTAACTTGTATACAAGTACCAGATTTTGTATAGTAGCTTTGCAATTGCAGCATATGAGGTCATAACCTTAGGTTATCTAGACTTGCTGATCCTATCAGAAACTTGTTTGCTATGTTTTACTGTAATAGTGTGACGTATCCTTCCGTGCAAGAATGTATGCTATGATTTGCTAGCCAGTTCTAGGTACTGAGCAAATGACTTTTTTAATCTTTCCAACAATTTGTGGAACTCTGATATAGATGCATTGATTTGCTTTTGCTTGAAGATCCTAAATCAGAATAAATATTTTTCATATCTATATATCTATGTAAATACACAAGCAGATAAATATATATGGGTATGTATATGTTTGCATGCACACACTTTTCTTTTGAAGGAAGACTGTTTTTATACAGTCATTTTGATGCTAGTGAACATACATTATTCTCTCTAGCATGCTAGAGATGAAGCCGAGCAATGCCTTTTACAATATCAGGAACGTCCTTTGAAGCACAGGTATTGGCAATCAATTTTACCTCTTCCTTTCTACACTTAATTTCAAAACTAGGATTTTTTGTATATGATGGCAAGCTTGTGTTTGTATATGCTTTTAAAACATCGCACTAATGTATTTTTTTTTTTTTCTGTTGTTTCATTTATACGTAAAGAGGTTGCCAGAATGGAGTTTTCTTTTTATTTTGGAGATCTACGTAGACTTCATAACTTAAAAGACTAGATTTAGGTAGAGGAGCAGAGTATTTTTCTTCATTGGGATTTATTTTTATGTTAAATGGCATTAATTTTTAAACCTGTTTCTCATAGCATTTTCTGTGTTCTGCTTCATAGTCTGCTTTTTTCCATCAACATGGATGCACAACAAATGATACCAATGCAAAGTATAACAGTCGTGGTGCTCAGCTTTATAAGGAGAAGATTAAATCTCTTGCAACACAGGCAACAAGAAAGCATGGTACTGATGTGAGTAGTGGGTGTCCTGTGTCGTTAAGATTTCTGAAAAACTTGATCTTATTTCCGCTAGAGTCATTTTAAGTTTCTAATCAGTAATGCAAAAGATTAAAAAAGTCTTTGTGAGGTACTGATACACATTACAGTGAATAGGCAAGCTGGGGAGTAAACTGTTTGTAGCTTACCTTTTTTGTTTGGAAGAAGAATAATGAGATAGAGCTCAACTGGTTATTTCAGGATCATTTCTGGGTTATAGAAAACATTAATTTTAACATTTGCAGGAGTTCTAGACAGAAACTTCAGGTAGTCTTTAAAATGGAACCTTCTTTGTTTTCAGTTGTGCTCCAAAATTATAGTAGTGGTACTGCATAACAAAAGTGTCAGGACTTCTCCATGAACTGTATGGTGCTTTTATTATTGCTTATCTTGAACTGAATTATTCTTGAGAAGTACAGCATGTAAAAATGTAAAAGTGCTAATAGAATTAACTACAAAATAATTGTGACTTAAGTGGGATTTGATTTGCACAGGTAAATGTATGTTTTTGCTTTTTCCCGTACAAAAATGATATTTGAAAAATTAGCAAGTTATATGTGTCCTGAACTTGATGTTCTCTATTAAAAATGCTGAAACAGTTCGTGCATGCTATCAAAACATCATTAGGTTGCTGACAGGAAGAAGTTCGTAGCAAAGTATGCAGAATTAGTTTGCTGAGCTGTTAAATAAGGGTGACAACAGTTCTCTTCTGCATACGCAGAAAGTATGTTTTGTTTGTTTAGTTCAGCTTGTTAAAGTCCATGACTCATTCATTTGAAGTTGATCAGGTGCGTGGGAATTAAAAGAAAAGCAATAAGGCTTGTGGTTGTTTTAATCTATGCGTCAAACAGCATGAAATTTAATGGATTGTAATAATACTATGTTATAAATGTTATAGACAATACAGTTCACATCACTAACTTCAGAGAAAATTTCTTTTGACTTACTAAACAGCTTTAGGTGTAAAACACGTTCAGGTAAATGTAATATACCGTGAGCATTTAAGTTGACAGTAAGTTCCCCAAATGACACTTCGAAGAACTGTGATTATCTTGCTTCAATTACAGATTCCATCCAATTGTTTGATATTAATTATGTATTTCTTATTTTAATATTTTAGTAAATATATTTTTAATTATGTACTGCAAGCTTGAGTGATTATGTGCTATCTAAATTGCTGAAGTAAATTATTCAGATAATTAGATTTAGTATCAACCATCCCATCCCCTGTCACTTTTTTAAAAATTGCTTCTCTGACTGAGTCGATTGTCGAATGATGAGGTAAGCTTGTTGCACATTCACCTTTTTGACAGAGGTCGTTTTTTTCCATCACATACCTTTTTGCACGTAGTAGAAAGACCCATGAGAAATGACTTGCGTATGAGTAACCTTGGAGTGCAGATCACAGGCTTGTAGTCCTGTCCTGCACAATGCTAAGAAAGACCTGCAGCACTGAGGGCCCTCCAGCCTGCCTTGAGATGAGGCATTGCACAAAGCTGGTAGCATCTTGCAAAACGCTGCTTTAACTGTCACAGAGGTTTTGGGGCTCTGAGACTATGTGGGAAAATTTGTCAGAGTACCAGACCACACTGATACAATTCTGAAAACTGTTTCCAATGACTGCTAGTGTTACGTTTTCAGGTTTTTTCGCTTTGGCCAAAATAAGAATATTACAGAGAACATACCTTATATGTGAATATGAAAAAGCTTACTTATTCTGAAGCTCTAGTGATACTAGATATTGACAGTATCACTGCAGGAGACCTTATACTGAGCATTTTGTTGGGAAGGAAATGGGTAATGTGAAGGAACACATCAAAGATGTACAAAATAAATAAAAAAAAAGGAATGTGTCATATATTGAAGCTCAAATAAATTTGTAAGGAAAGATTATGTACTAGGAAAAAAAAATCAATACATTTTTAACCTGGGGGGCGGGGGAAGTCATTTTAAGGTTAGATTTTTGAAAAGAATTAATGCATGTAGTTGTCCTGTAAAATTCTCTCTCTTTCTTTTAATTCTAGCTGTGGACAGATGGATGTGGAATGCCACCTGTGTCACCTCAAAACAAAGAGGAAGACTTTTTTGCATCGCATGTTTCTCCCAAGGTATAGATTACCTCTGATTCTTGTTAGCTTTCAGAACAGATTAACTGTGTGCTGTCTTAAACCTTGAAAGAAAACCTTACAGAGGAAGGGTAGGTCAGTGAGTTAACATTTATCTGCTTTAACTTCTGTGGGTCTCAAAATTCTTCCTGTATGTGAACCACTTTCTAAGGTGTTTATTTAGAATGACCCAAATAGTAACTAAATGTGGAATGAAACTATATTTTTTTTGTAGGCATACAATTCTACTTGGACTTGGGATTCCTTGCTTGGGAGTGCTCTGATTTAAATATACTGTGTGATAATTTCAGTTTTTAATCAGTAAAGTTTAACAGTTCTTAAAACATTTGCTAAGCAGAAGCTTTTGTTCTTCGTCCGAAATACTTACATCCTCTTTGGAAATGTTGAAGTAACTTTCTGAAGGCTATTGCTACTGTTGGTTTTCATTTATATGATCCTACTTCCTTAAGGAGATACATGCTGTATTTATTTCACAGATTAATGTTTCAGAGACTCTCTTGAGTCTGGTAGATGAAAAGTAACCAGTGAAAACAACTTCAGCAACTGTGATCTTAAACTTAGAGCAGTGTTATTACTACACTTAGTATTCCTAAATATTGCAACAATATTGAGTGTTCTAGTATAATTGCTTTCTAGTACAGTTGCAGTCTGTGAACACCTAAAACAGAAGTATGATCATGAGGCATATTTTGGGATAGAGAAGAATTCAGAGAGCTTGGGTATATCAGATTAGCCCTTGTTGTGAAAACTCTTCACCAGCTGATATGCATATTAATTCCCCTGTCATGACATTGTGGTTATGCGTGCGTGTTAGCAGCAAGTAATAGAAACCTATGTGAGATGCTCATATCCGCACTTGGGTAAAGAACACAGTAAAAATAACACAACTTTTTAGTGACTTTCTAGTGTATGTGGGATACTTAAGGACAAAAAAAGCTGTAATTTAAATGAAAAATTATTTTTTTTCCTTGGGGTTATTCAGTTGTGACATTTCAAAATGTGACTTTTTTGTAGTATTTGTGAGGTTTCAAAAATGGTGCATTTTAAAGGGAAATTCAGCCTTTTTGCTATTTATTTGTTTTATTTTAGGAACTTAAACTGCAGCCAGTATTTGAATGTCTTACAAAAAGCGATTTCAGCATCTTTGAAACAGTGAAAGAGTATTTACATTTTACAGACTAGGAAGATTGTGGTATTACTCAGAAATGCTCGTTGCAAAGACCAGAAAAATCAGGTAGTGTGAATTCTACTCTGGTGTCTTGACCAGAAGATCATCTTCTGTCCTGGTAGTAGATAAATAAATGGAGCATTTCTGTTTGCAAAAGGCAGCCTGGAGGAATGTTTGCAGTTGAGTGGGAAAAGCGTAAACTGAGGCAAGCTGAAGAGAAAGAAGTTTAAGCAGAAAACTGTTGTAAATATTTTTGTGGTTGAGGACAAGAAGTAGGAACTTGGTATAAACCCTCTTAAGAAAATGTCTGGGCAGGATAAGGGATAAAGTAAATTTTCACAGCAAACTTTTCAGGTAGCCGGAAAGGCAGGAGGTTAGAGACAAGCAGTCTGTGTACCTCAGGGCAAGACATTATTTGGGTATGTGTGTTTTGAGAGAGATGTCAGGAAGTTTTGAGATTGAGGTTTTAGGCAAGAATAAAAACAAGCTGGCGGTGGCACAGCACTGGTGGAAAAGATAATACTACGCTGATACTGTTGTGACCAGGTCACAAACGTGCCCGTGGAGGAAGATGTGTCTGAGGGAGGTGGGAGAACTCATCAGGAAGACTTGGGAGGATTGCTCACAACCAAAAATTCAGTGTTAGAAAATTCAAAGTGCAAGAGCTTAGTGTGGGGAGAAAGCTTGGTGATTATATGTAAATAAATGATCCAGATTTCCTGTACTGTATTACTGAGTAAAGACAATTAATAGCCAGCATACAATAAATGCATCTAAAGCACAATTAAAGCACATGTTATTTTTTGGACGGTAAACATACTGAAATTCTGGAGAGGGAAATGCAGATGCTCGGGCGTGGTTTGAAACCAGCTCGCTTTTATTAAATGTAGGCATTTCTTGTAACTTTAATAACTGCCCTTCCGAGAACAGGGTTTAAACCTAGAAGCTGTAATTATAAGAATCCAGTATTAACTTATCAGTGATGCTTAGGCACTCTTTGGGCTCAGAGCTTATATTTATTTGCTGTATTCTAATTTGTGTGCATTTCTGATTTTGTAATTTTTTTCAAGGCAGAGAATACAGAGTGGGTGTTATCAGAGCCAGAGCCAGTTTCTCTGCAGCAGAAAACTTCAGAAAATAGTCCAGAGTGCTATGAAGGTATGACTGATTTTTTGTTAACAATAAGCTGCATTTTTCTGGCAATCTCTTTTTGTTTAGGCTCTTTTTACCCCACTTCAGTAGTTATGTAGTCTAACCATGCTAATAACACAAGAATTTTGGAGAGGAAAGACTTTTTAGAAGGGTTATGCTAGAATGTGTGGGACTGCATGTTCTTTAATAATATTTGATAGAAATCCTAATTAAAATTTTATTTGAAAGACTTCAGATGAATCTATAGGTGCCTGGTACTCTTTTTAGTAACTGGCAAAGCTGTGATAGAAACAACACATTATGCTATATGTATCAAGCAGTACCTTGAGTACAGTGAGTTGTGTTTTGGTTTTTAAGTATTCTGAAGAACCTTCTGATATTCTTACTCTTGTTATTCACTATGTTTCAGGACCAGACCATGGACCAAGTGTTGATTGCCTCAGTACATCACCAAAAGCTGCATTAGGTAAGGAGTGTAAGCAGAAGAAGATAGCAGCCAGTATAGTGTACTTAAATACTCATTTCTATAGAGATTGTGTGACTGGAAAGAGATGTGGAATTCTTACTTTAATACCAGCGTGCATGAGTTAGTTGAAACATCTGAATTTGTATTACAACTTCTTCTGTTAAACAGTGTACTCCTTCTAAGTAAGCAATTTTAGTCAGTGTTGTTCTGGTTTTATTTATGCTGTCTTAGCCAACCTGATGTATTTAAATGCTACAGGTATCATACCTAATAAAGGTGACCATTAATGTTTCACACCTCCTATTAGGCTGTGTTAAGTTCTGTGTTTAAAGCACACAGGTAGAATAGAGCATTGTGCTGTGACTAATGGCCTGTTATTTATGTTAAGCAAACACATCTTGTACTAATAGGTCAGTCTTTCTATCTAGATACAGTTTTTGCTCCCTTTTCAGAAAACCGAACATAAAATTTTAGACTGGAAAAATCTTGTATTTGTAACACAGTATCTGCAATGTCCAGAGTCTTAATTGACTTATTAACTCAATTAACACTGAAGGGTCTGTCATGCTATAAGTAAGTAAAAAAAAAAGTTGAGGAAAATGTAATAGAACGAAATACATCAGTGACTTACGATTTTTAAGATCATCCTGCCGGAGCAGGTTTCTGAGAATAATGAGTATTGATTCTCAGCAGCACAGGGGTAACAAAGAAGTGGTGGCTGGTACTAGCTCAGTGCTTTCAGGAAGGTATGGTCTTCATTGCTGTTTCTGTGTTTGCTTGGTAGGGTTTGGAGTTTTTTCCGAGAGCTGGAGACTAGGAAAAATAGTTGACTGCGTATCCTTCCTGGTTTTCTTATTTGTATCTTTAACACGTGTTCTTATAAAACAAGTGATGTTCTTATTTGTTCTGGATGTTGCAAGCTCTATCTTACGTGAAGAATTTCTGTTCTCTGTATGCCTGTTTCCAACTGAATTTCAGCTCAAACCAGTTTTTCTATATGTACGAGTATTCAATAGGAGTTGTTGATTGAAATTTTTTGATTGTGGGAGATCTACCCTGGCTCAGCATAGCTATCAAAAAGGCACAATACAGTGCCTTACAGAATGTGGTGAGTCCTGTTAGGGTCTCATTAACAGCATGGAGATTAGGAGTTATGTCAGTCTTCATGCAGAGCAGAGTGCAGGTTTGGTTTTTTTTCCATGTTTCAAGATTTAATACAAAGCATTAAGGCTGGAACTTTCAAGCTTTATACATAAAGTTTACCTCCCAATACTGAGACAATTGAACTATTCAATCTAGTGAGTATGTTGTCACTTCTGATAATGTTTGCGATTTTGTTTATGATGATACAAGTATATTTCATCTGTACCATTGGTGGTTTTAAACATAGCTAATGCTTGTCTATCCAGGAAACAGTTTATCCTGGAAATGGTACGGGATCAGGTGGACCTTGGGTCTGATTCAGAATAGCAAGGCCCACATGCTTGTTCTGTTTAATAGCAGGTATCTACAACTGAAAACTGAGTTATAATTTTATTACTATGATGTATTTGCAAGAGATATCATATCCTCAGTCAGAGGCAGTTCCCCACACTTTTCTGGAGGTATTCACAGCTCTGTTGCCTGTAACTCAGTTTAGTATCTCAGTCTCTTAGTGTAGAAACTGTAACTTCAAGGCATTAAAAGAAATTCCAAATACTATTTGGAGTCTGATATTGTGGAAATTATCTTCTGCAGTTCTGGAATTAATTATATGTCAAGTAATGTACATTTAATCCTTGCAGAGAACGCCACCTTCATAAAAAAGAAGCCAAATCAAGCTAAGAAGGGGGTAAGTGTATGTAAATAATGCATATTTTTATCTGTATTATAGATTTCTGGAAATATGTGGATCGCAATATGGAAATGTATCATGGAAGTTAGCGTTACATAGTACTTGTATCAGTAAGAATTTATGAAACTAAAATGGAGATCAAAGCTGTTTCTATATCAAAACAGCCAATGGTCTGTTTGAAAATGGATTATTGTTAAAATGAATTTGTCTGACATGTTAGTGTTATTATCTAGTAGGGTGCTTCAGATCTGTAGGTTGTTTTCTGACCTCAGATAAATTCTGTTTACATGTATGTAGCTCGCTGAACTGTGTAGACTTTCACGTGTATATCTGAGTGTTTTCTTTGTGCTGTCTGGACCTGAACAGCAGGTGATATCTTTTAAAAAATGAGTAAAATAAAGATGTCAAAGCATATATTGATGTCAAGGTCAGTATCTCACTTCAGTTCTTTTCACAACCATTGTCCCTGCAACTCCACTGGTGCCCTGTAACCTTTCTTCTCACTTGCTGGTACTGGATTGCAGGGCTGCTTCAGCCTTTCACCTAAGTTAGTTGTCATACAGATGTTTTTGTAGCAAATTCTGAAAACAAGAAGGAGTTCCAGTAGCACTTTTGAGTAGCTAAATATGCACATGTGGCATAATCTGTCAATATAAGGTGAGTCTGAGACATGCAGGTAGGTGTTTCTGGAGCAAGCCTCATGTCATACCACGCAGCACTGTGGTATTTGGTTGTATTTATAGATAACTTGCAGCTGCATTCAGTACAGTTTCAAGATAGTTTACAGACTTGTTTGTGGATTGGGTCTTACCACTTTCTTAGGCATCTGGTCTCTGTAAAGAAGGCACGAGGAGAGTTGAGTAGCTCAGAATGATGGTTCAAGGAACCTGAAAATTGAGTAAGGCAGTTCAAGTTAACTCAAGTTAGCTAGGAAAAGCTAGGTTTTGAATGTGTGGTTCCTGAGGCCCAAGGAAATAGCCCTAATATTAGGCTATTAGGGTGACAGTATCTTACAGGGATTAACTTCTTTCAAGTCTGGGATATTGTATGGCAAATGATTTTGAAGATTTAATGGAGCAGCTTAATTTAGATTGAAACCTATTATTTCTTGCTCCCACTAGAGGGCCCTAATATGCAAGAGGAATTTCTTATTCTAAATGGTTTCTGCATGTATGTACCCTTACAGTAAGAACAACATAACTGGGTTCACAGGTGCATTGCACAGTTTGTGAACTGTAGTGTTAGAGCCTAAAACTGTATGGACGTAGGCCAGAACTTTTACATGAAGACTTTAAAGTGTTAAAAGGTTAAGACAAATGATTTGTGAAAATTAATATTGCTGCAGTGTTGCAGATGAGGAATTAAACACACAGCAGACTGAGGACAGCAGTTTGAGTGCTGTGCCACCATCTGCATCAGCATTGTATCTATTCGTATTTGTAGTATGAAGTGTTTTTAAAATCTTTTGATAGTCAGAATGAAAGAATATGTATAACTATTGAAGTAGTGTGAACTAGAAGTAGAATTATTTTGAAAGAACGAGTGCAATACTGGAACCTCTCAGCTCTTGTGTTTATCTAAAAGAAGTTTCCAATGCTTTGGCACGTGCGAGGGCTAATCATGCATACACCTATATACAAAACTGGTGTTGCTTGTATTGCTCCCCTGTCATAAATCAGTAACTAGCTGTGTACACGTTTATTGAAAATATGGATAAATTAATACTTAAACTTAAGATAACACACTAGTACTGGCCAGTGAGAACTAATTGAAGAATCTTGGCCACTTCTAAAGGTAAATTGTGAATTACGTGAATGAGCACCAAATGGTTCCATTGCAAAGAGTTTTATTATGTTATTCCTATGCAACAAAATCGTTATTAACCAACTAAAGTTGTGCTATATATTATAACACTTATTTGAATATGCCAACCTCTGAACAATTAAAACTACCTGTGGTGCCTGACTGCAGAGCTAACAAAATTTGTAGGAGTTAATAGAAGAAACAGGTGGAGGGTCAAAACTGTTTTCTCTGCTCCAAATTTTCATTGCTGTTTGCGTGTGCTCCTGAACAGAGTATGGTGTTTGCTGTAGCTTTCAAAGTTAACTGTGAAGTCAGTTGAAGTGTTTGTCTCGGTTATAATGTTGGGGCTTTTATTTTTTGTTTTTTTAATAAATCAAGCTCGGTGCCAAAAAAGGTGGTTTGGGGGCACAAAAAGTGAGCAGCCAAAGCTTTAATGAGGTTGAAAAACAAGCACAAGCTGTAGATAAAATGAAGGAACAAGAGGATCTTCATAGCAGTAAGAAAACTGAGAAGGAAGAGCCACTGTAAGTATGAATTATATATACAACAGTAAAACAGTAAAACATGAAGCTTAATTTCCTGTTAATAAAGTAATTGTGAACATTTTAAATACTACCAGAGACTAACTAATGCAAATAAAACTTCAGTTCTTGCTTTAAAAGAAAACCCAGATGTGGGTGAGGTGAGCCAAACAGTAATTCCCCCATTGCCCTTTTTATTTTTCTATTAAGTATGTTTCTGCAGTTGATGACTTTCTGTGGAAATAGCCCAATTATATCTTTAAAAATAACCTTAGTGTTCTTCTTTTTTAACACAGAAAATAAGATGTTCTGCTGCTACATATGAATAAAATGTGAAATAAATCTAAAATATGTTAAATTTAAGTATTACTACAGAAGACTCTTGCCTCTTGAACTGTCTTCACTCCGTGCTAGTTACCTAGTTTATTTTGTTTTGGTGTAGTGAATGAATACTATTTAAAAGTCTTTCTAAGAGCATAGGGAACACACAAGTATTTAGTTTTATTTGTGCTTATTGGGTAAGAGTTTCTATGCTGAAGGCAGGGGGTAGTTTAAGTATGTCTAGAATTACCTGCTTAGGTTTTAGCTCTTTTATACTGGAACTGCCTTCATTTTCACCAAAAGCCTTTGAATATTTTTGTCTGAGACCTCGAATCTGTCAGTCCATCTTAATTCATAAACACTCAGCCCTTAAGCTCAGCGGGTGCTGCTCCTGGTTCTTTCCACTATGTTTCTCTGCTACATGTTTTTGGATTTTAACGCTTCGTTAGTTGTCATCAGAGTTAGACTATTCAAGAGTTGGTTAGTGTACACTTCTACTGTTGTAAAGCTTAACATCCTCCGAAGTGCTAAGATGCATAATTTTTATAATCTATTGAGAAAGTTTCTGAATTATTACATAATTACTGGATCACTTGGAGCTCATGGTACCAAGCTCTTTGGTCTGTAATCTCCTCTCTAACCCTTTTGCTCACTTTTATGTAGCCTCTGCAGAAATGGATGATCTGGGTGCATCGGGAAAAATGAATAATCCCCTTACGGTTATTATTTTTGAAATATTTTTACCACAAAGTCATGCTTCTCAGTGATTGCCAAAAACTACCAGTAGAGTGACTTGGAGGAACAGACTATTAAATAACATGAAAAATTAGTGTTCATTATTCTTTATTATTATTCTTCAATGACACTATCTTTAATGATGCAATTCAGTTTGGAAGAATGTCCCAAGCAGTGATTCAATTTTTGTGTCAGAGTGTGTAAATCTATACAGAGCCAACACAACCTTGAGTATACGTTTGCTGCAACCTTGCTGCAGTGGCCAGAACCCTCTAAAAATATCTGCAAACATTAGGGGTGCACCTACATGTTAGTTGATGGATCCGATCCCAGTAGAGGCAAGGTAACTGTATTTCCCTTGAGATTAACTGTGGATTTTTAACTGTAGATGGCAGTACGTACCAAAATTAAAGAACGGCAAATACTTTTAAAATTGCATTTGCTTCTAACTAATTTGTCTAGCGGTTTTATTTTAAAAGCTTTGAGTAACAAGCTTTAGTAAATTAATTCAGGGTGTACGTGGCAGGAATGGAAGCGATGCTTTTGTAGTCTAGTGCTTAGAAGGAGAAAGAGTCCTGAGACTTAAAACGTGATTTTGTAATTGGTACATAGTTTCTTTAGTTTCTGCTGTGCACTGACAAGACGATAGATAACTGGAGTTTCTTTAAAAAAATTGATCAGTATCCCTATTTGTTTTAATCAACAGCAAATAAGTTTTTTGATGTTCATAAAACAGATTTCATAAAGTGGGCTGCTAATCTTTCTACTTACAGTGCTGGGTAGATTTTATCAGTAGCAGTTTCAGGTTGTATTTTAGAGAATTTTTTCAATTTTCTGTGTAACGCTTGGTCCTAGCCTGTAAGAATTTATTTTTTTTTAAACATCCATGAACGTATTCTGTGCTTTGAAGGTATATTTTTCTGATTTTATCGGTTTCAAAAGTCATTCCACAGATGCATGCTGGTGTGTATCTGACTTCTGTTGTTATAAGCATCTGAACGTAAGATGTAGTCATGTTTGTAGTTCTGGCTCCAAGTCCTCCAAAAGCCCCAATCAAAGGATCCCTAATCATCACAAGGTTGAGATGGCTTTCCTGCTTTTTGAAATGCCTCATCAGTGGAGGAGTGATGTTCTGTTCCTTGTAGCAGGCTGGTACCTGTGTCCCTTGTCTGTGAAGGAAGAAGCCCAGATGTTGTGCCCTTTTCCTTCCAACAGGCTCAGCCAGACAGCTCCTGCCTCGCAGGAGATGCACTAGCCAGCAGGGTATGAACTTTGGTAGGGGCATCTTGTGCTCTTGGTTAAAGTTAAGTCAGTATGCCTGGGACCAGAAGAAATCAAGCCGGGAAAAGTCTGTTTCAGTAATCAAATAATTAGGAGACACACTGGAAGAAAATACCCCTTGGTCAAAACTTGTTTTCTTTTCATTCCTGCTTCTGCATAAAATGAATGGATAGTTAACAAGGGTTTTCAGACTTAGATACTTCCTTTCTATTGCGACAGGATGTCTCCCAGCAGCATCCTAAATCTCATTTACTTTTCTTCTGATAGTGTTCATTTATACTTTGCCAGTCACAATTTTGAATTAAAATATTTGTGTTGCTCATTAAAATTACTATTTGTATCCCTTTTAACCTAACAAATTAAATTTAAGCAGTGTTTCTACAATTCTGTAATCAAGATTAAAAACCTCTCTGCTACACTGGTGTTACTGGAAAATGATGAAGATTGTTTTGAGGTGTAAGAAGGTTTGTGGCACCTCAGGAAGACAGCTTACTGTATCTGAACCGTGAGGATGTTTCAGATGACAAAATGTGTTGCCAGCTGCGCAGAAAATGAGAAGTTTTGGATGCTTCAGGGTTTCTATAATACAGAATATATTCCATTTTAGGAGTACAAAGACTCTCTCCTCCCCTCTTCTGAGACACCTTTTTGGGCACAGGGAAGCGTGGCATCAATAAAGAAGCGTGGTCTCCCTCTAGCAGTTGTCTCCAGTGCATGTATAGCAAGTATTAAAACCACTGGGAGTGTGGAGGGAGGGAGCTGTAGCAGGGCCAAGCTGCGCATTAGGGGAAAACAGTACTAATATTATGTCATCGATGCCACAGTACTGTAGTATGTCTGAGTTTGATAATTTTGACAGTTATTTGGTATCACATAGAGTAAGGACTGTGGAAAAAAGACTTTTTCAGGTTGACCTGATGGTGATGCAAAACTGTCCTGAACTTTAGCCAGTAGCATGTTTCACATTCGTTTTGAGAACAACTACCTGCTCGTACACAGACTAGGATACCATTTACAGAGTCTTCTCTTGTGGCTTTCTCTCCTGCTTATAGTTGGAATTTAATGCAATTAATAGTATTTTCAGTAACCACAGAACATACAAAATACAATGCTACAATATATATTGTTAATTTTCTCCCAATATTGTTGGGTTGGGCATTCAGTGCAGCATTGTACAGCTGTGTGTTAACTGTATGTTTTGTTCTAGCGTGTCATCTTTACGGTTGGCCTACAGAGATCTTGATATTAAAGCAAAAGAAGAAAAGTTAAATCTATCTGGTAGAAAGAAAAATGAACTGGAGAGACTTGGCATGGGGTTTCGCAGCAACAGAAGGTATGTGAAGTTCTGTGAACTGTGTTTAAAATACTTTGTGGCTTTATGCAGTTGCTCACTTAGGAAATGAAAAAATATACTAAAGTGTGTTATGGAAACTTAAACAATATCATCAAACAGTCTAGTATCCGTTAGGGGGAAGGGACAGGATTGCTTCTAATAGATATAATTTCTAACCTGCCAGACAGGTGTTAACCTAAAATGTAGGGTGTCTGTAGGGTGTTTGCCTCCATTAGCTGACTGTGAGGAAGGTAGCCAGGATGTTTTCAGTGAACAGTACCAGCCTAAGTATAGCCTGTCTTTTACAAGCCAAAACTCTGAAAAAGCCACATAGCTGTGTTTTCCAGCTGTTGGAATGGTTTTAATTTCTCTTTTCTTCTTAAATGTTTGTATAGCTTGGGCTTTATCAGCAAGCTTCAGAAACTAGATTTGGGCTTTAGTTCCTTTATTTTTTTTTCAGGGTGTGAGATTTGTCATCTGTTTACGTGCTTATTTTCTTCCTGTCCCCAGTGGCATTTCTCACTCGGTCACCTCAGATATGCAGACAATAGAGCAAGAAACACCTGCAATTGCAAAGCCGAAGAAAAAGTACATAGATGATGTAGATGACTCACATTTCTCTTCTAGTTCAAGGTAATGTATAAACTTTTTATTTTGAGTGAGGGTAGAAGTACATGCAAGTTATGTATTCAGATATGCACAATATATTTGGAACTTCAGAACAGAAGACAATTGGACATGTCTACACACTGAGCGTATTTTCAGGGGACATCTGAATCAGAAAAGTTGTGAAAGAGTTGACCTTACCTCAATGACAGATGTATTTATGAAGAAGAGGAATTACTTTTTGTGAGGAGAAGGTAGTCTGAATTATGTGTTCATAAGTTTTGCCTTGTTCAGGGTCTAGTCTGTGCTGGCACAGGCAGTTGCCATATAAGCTTTTATTTGCTGTGTGCTGAATCTAGTGAATTTTTTTGCCAGAATGATGCGTGTTCGTTTTTTTTTTTTTTATTCTTTTTTTTTTCTCCCTTGTGGTACTGTCCAACTTTCAGTTTAACGAGTATTGAAGTCTGATGCTGGATATGCTAGAGTTGCATCAGTCTTTCAACTGGACGCATGCCAAATGCAAAATCTTAAATCTTTTTGAGGTAGTGTGTGTTGGATATTTTGTGTCGATGTCTGCAGTCTTATTTGTCAGACTTTTACGTCTGTGAACGTAAAAGGTAAGCAAATAAAAAAACCTGACAAATTTTTTATCAGAGCATGAGTGCAATGCAAGTTATAAAATACTGCTGTTGGGAGGGAGAAGAAAAAGAATTAGTCCTACAGGCACTAATTGCAATGAACCAGCTGTTTCTGGACGGATAGATAGAAACAGGTGTTGCTTTTATAAACTGCCTTTATGGGATTGGTGCCACAGAAATATGAAAAATTGTACCTAATTACTTGTACACAGGCTAGTAAAAATACAAAGGCTTTTGTGTCATTACTTTGTAGTGTGATCACTAGTGGCAGAAATGCAAATATGGTACCAAGTGAACTGGCAGCAGTCTTGTAAAATAAAACGTATCATTTCGGTGCTTCTCTGTTTGTTCCTTGAAATGAACTGTTGCTGCTCTCAAATTATTCATAAGCCTACTAGCAGGCAAAGGATGAATTATGGAAGAGGCTTTTAAATGTGTCTTGGTTCAATAATTAGAAGATAAATTGTAACCTAACTATTCCTGGCTCTTGTTCTTCTAGTTATGGCAGTAATAGAATCCAGTTGGAGTCGGTATATAGATTCGTTCTCTTAAAAGAATGTATAAAGTCAGATTGTTGGACCTGGTAAGATTTGTAACATGGTTATTATCCTTTGTTCCAAGGTGGGACTTTGAAATAGAGGTAATTTTAATATCATCTTAGTATATGCCCAAAAGCAAAATAATCATGCTGGATATCAGAGTGCTGATAGGTATCTGTAAATTAAGTGAGCTGAATGTCTCAATGTTTAGATATATAATTGAAGCCTCTCAAAATCCTTGGACTTCAATTTTTTTTTTTTTTGCTACAGTGAATGAAATCTTTATCAACATAACAGTGTAAAATTTTATTTTCTATTAAATGCCGTTTTTCTTTCTCCCTCTGCCCCTCCCAAATACTGGAGAAGTATTTTGCAGAGTTACCAAAATCTGAAAGGGAAGGGTGGAGAAAATCAGCTCTTGCAGCCCCTGCGCTGTCCCATGGTTTTGATGGCGATTGTGAGGTTGGATAGCTTCATATATATACACACACACACCCCCCTTGTTTGTTATTACACATCCATATGGAACTTTTAAAGATTGCTATGGCTTCTTCATTAGGTAGGCAGGAATAAGAGCATTGCTATGTACTAGCTTCCTTGGAGGTTGTATACTGTGCTTCTACACTCTGCTGCCATAGGAACATATGACAGAGAAACTGAGAAGACAGGCCAAAAGAAAATGACCCTGGTTGTGGGAAAGCATGTAGTGCCTTGCCGTATTTTTAAGCTGATGTAGGGGAGAGAAAGGCAGCTGAATGAAGAAATTTGGAATACCAACTACTTTCTGGTGGTGTACCACTCTTGACTGGGAGTTTCTGCTTTGCTTTATTTTGTTATTTATGGAGTACCTCTCGTATGAGGACAGGCTGAGGAAGTTGGGGCTGTTCATCCTGGAGAAGAGAAGGCTCCGGGGTGAACTTACAGCAGCCTTCCAGTACCTGAAGGGGCCTACAGGAAGGATGGAGAGGGACTTTTCACAAGGGTGTGTAGTGACAGGACAAAGGGGAACGGCTCTAAACTGAAAGAAGGCAGATTTAGATTAGATATTAGGAAGAAATTCTTCCCCATGAAGGTGGTGAAACACTGGAGCAGGTTGCCCAGAGAAGCTGTGGATGCCCCCTCCCTGGCAGTGCTCAAGGCCAGGCTGGATGGAGCTCTGAGCAACCTGGTCTGGTGGAAGATGTCCCTGCTTATGGCAGGGGGGTTGGAACCAGATGATCTTTAAGGTCCCTTCCAACCCTTACTGTTCTATGATTCTATGATTTTACACGTGATACTGCACTGAAAACAACCTAAGCTCACGGGAACAGCGGAAGATTAAATTGGTATAGTGATGTGCCCCAAAACGGAGATTCTGGCATTCCTTTCTTTTCAAGTTTCATCTATGACTCTTATTTTGGATTTTCCACCTGTATCCAAAAGGTGGAGGGGGTAAAAATCCTCATTTAGCAGGAAAAAATACCTTCCGAAATCTATTTGGTCTGGCACCCGCTCTGTGGGTTGATACTGTGAAGATGAAGATTGCATTGAAGTGAGTCTCCTTTGCCCAGAGCGCTAAACGCCCTTCCCTTTGCCTGTCAGGAGAGAAGGGGAGAGACTTTTTGTAGAAGATGATTCCAGATCTGTCCCTGCTATTTCTCATGTGCAGAGGTGGGAGAGTTTGCTGCTGAAGCCATCGCATTTCTCATAAACTGCAGAAACAATGTCCTGACTATTCAGAACACAAACATGGAGAATGTTTTTCTTAAAAGGTGCTTTTCACAAAATACGGATGTGGACTTCAATAGCCTGTGTTTGTTCTATTGAATGGTTCTATTCTGCTAGCCTCTTGTTGTTTTGATCATCTTACTCCCTATCCTGGTTGTATCCAAACTTTCTAAGGAAGTTTATTTAACCACAAAGGGAAATTCTTAATCTTTGACAGTTTAATAGTCAGTTTTCAAGTATTTTCCATAGGAGTGGAATACATAGATACATAGATACGTGTAGATAATCAAAGGGGAAGAGGTCAAACTAAAGTACCACTGGAACTGACAAACATGCTTTTTTTTTTTTTTTTCCTTTTCTTTCTGGTTTCTGTTTTCCGTGCAGTTTTGAAACGCAAGAGAAGATTGTCTTATTAAACTAAGACTCGCTTTTAAGAAATATGTCATGTGGCATTGTTTTAATAAAACATGTTACAAAGGTCAGAGGTGTTTAATACTAACATTTGTATTAAAAATATATATGCAGAACCAGAGACAAGGGCTGTCCTTACTGTACTATGTTTGTTGATACCTCGGAAAATGGGAGCAGATTCTCTGCTTGCATGGCTTCTAGATTGATTCGTATGGAATGATGAGATTAGCCATTGTCATCCCCTTGGTTAGAAAACTTTGCCCCATGTGAAACCACAGCACAACTGGATGCCATGGGTTAGGTGCTCTTGGATCTCTGGAGCGTTCAAAGTGCCTTGAAAGTTGTGGTGGCTTTTTTCATAGCTGGTTTCTTAGTAAAGAGTGTCAAGAGCACCGAGCCGTTATGAGCAGCCTACCTTACCTTGTAGGATCATGGTGATGCCTTGCTCACAGGGTCCATTCTGAAATTTTCTTAGCTCCTGAAGCTCTTAAACCAGCCAAGTATCTTGACAGTGTTCTTCCCGGTGCTTTGTCTGACGCTAAAGAAGAAATAATACTTTGAGGTAATGAGAATTTTGCTCTGCTGTTTTTGATGGGACCACATCTTTCAGGCAGTCCACTGCATATTCAAGACCATATCCAGCCTAAAGAAAGGCCAGACTTTTCATTTGGTTAAATACGTGTGTGAAAAAAACAAATTTCCGTTGGATTCAACTGCACCAAGCTTCTAACCAATATTATGAAATCCAGATTATTCACTGACAACTGCCATTGGGCTGAAAACTCGTGTGCTAGTGAACACTTATTAAGGCAATATTTATTTAACAATATATTGTTCCTACTTTTTCAGTGCTTTTTTTTTCCTTCTTCTTTTGTTTTAGGTACTATGATTCTTCAGATGTGAGGAGCAGTACTTTCTCTAAATGGGATGACAATACAGATTCTCTTTGGAAGAAAGAAAGTAACAGTAGAGATGCTGATGTAATGTTAACTTCCAAAAGTACGGGATTTTCAGACAGGTATACGAAGAAAACTGAACTGATTTTTGTGCAGCAAGCCCAAGCTTGTTAATATGATTTGAGTCCTGGTCATAGTAGTGGGATTTTTTTTCAATCTAGAGGGAAAATTCGGCCATAACTTTTATCAGCAGTCAAGGGACTTCCTGGCTGAATTTCTTTTGTAAGCTGGATTTCCTGTTTAGTTATTTACATTTTAAGCACTGTTTTGCTCAGTGCTTTACAGTATGTGTACTGGAGGTCATTTCTAAAATGTTTCAGCAAAAAAAGTAGACAAAAGATGTGGAGAGAAACTCAAATATTTGCATTGAAAGCATACTTGCTTTACTTGTTTTGTTTATTGTCTAATGAACCAAGCAGAGCCCAATTAGCAAATGAATGAAACTGCAGGGTACTCAGCTTTCAGGATGAAGGTATTAAAGGTACTTGCAAACAACATTTGTTGTGATGATAAAAAATGAATATATTTCTTCTCTGACAACTGTGGTTTTACCTTTGTAATCAAGTGGAAAATATAAGACTGTGAGGTTTTGTGTGCTTGGTTGGTGTTTTCTGCTTCTCTTCTTCTTGCCTGTATTTTCATTTACCTGTACAATGCAGTTTGTGCACTTAAGCACAACTTTTTCTTTTTTTAAACACGCGCACGTTCTGTTGTTTACCTAAAGACTGGACCGGTGATGCATATTATACATTATAGGGGTTCATGTCCATAACTCTATTACTTATTTGAGTACATTTATTTAGGAATAAAAAAAAAGGCAAGTGTTGAATATGTATGTTTGAGGCGAAAGGCAGTGACAGTTCAAAGGATGCTGAACCTTTTTGTGCTGTTATGTTTAAATCTGAATTTCACTGAAATTGTGTTTTGGTTTTTTTGAGGTTTTGTAGAAATATTCTATCTTTGTTGACATAATTTTAGCTTGCTTTTTAAATGAACTCTGAAAATTAAGATAGAGGATTAATGAATTTGAAATAGTGTATATTCACGATTTTGTAAAACTATCACTGGAATTTTGTTTGCTGCTGTATCAACTTGGTTATCTGGATTTATTTATCCTGGGTTCATACTTATTTAATTTTTATTAAAAATAAAAACCATAATTATACTTTTAGACTTCACAAAACAAAGATGATAGTGCTTCTTGTGTGATTTATTGCATTCTGTCATGATATAAATAAAAGTTACGCTCACTAATGCAGTTTATTTTTCTTTTAGGCCTGCATCTCGTCGTAAGCCTGAATATGAACCATCTTTAAACACAGATGAGGCACAAAAAAAATTTGGCAATGCAAAAGCAATTTCATCAGACATGTATTTTGGAAGGCAGGATCATGCTGATGTAAGTAGAAAGCAGTGATAAATATTTTTGAATGTTAAAATATTCTTTGACTATAAACATGGTGCTCTTGAGTAAAGAGAAGGCAATAAATAGTTAAAACTGGTAGAATTAGTAAGCTTATAGGATTGTGTCTGCTTGAATATTTGTTTGATAGAAATATGTGTAAGTCTCTGATAGTTTAGTATTTCCTAAGGAGTTGCAGTTGCAAGTAGGACCTTACCTCCAACATCATTCCTCTCTGGCAGAAGTGGTAGACTGATTCAGCAGTCTTTATTTTTAAAAGAGTCAGCCTGATGCTGGGTGAAGACTTCTTTTATTCTAAGTACCCAAACTGATGATAACAAACCATTGTTAAAAGAGCTGTCCCCCCATGTATTTGTTACATGGAAACATTATTATTATTGTGAGGCTAGGCAAGCAGATAAATGGTTCAACAAATGACATGTAATTGAATCAGCCTATGAATAAAAAATAGATTAATATTATGTTGCATTTTTGAGGTGAGGGATCATTTTAAAAGAATCTATTTTTAATGAACAACTAATAATGTAAACAGTAATATAAAAAACTGTCATCAATGTATTATCATTCCCAAGGAACTCAGAGAAATTTGAATTAAGAGCCTCATGTGATTAAAAGAGTTAACACGATGCTAACTGCAGTGCTTTTTCCTTATCCTCCCCAACCACTGCAGTTCAGATTTTTTAGTTGTTTTTAATGGTTGTGTTGTTCGTTCTCCTCTGCCTTTTCAGCAGTCCCCTTTTTTAGGGTAGCTAACAGTGAATAGGCCTCTTGGTGTTGCAATGGTAAATATCACTCTTCGATCAGCTCTGAAATGAGTTGAGGTGGTGACAAACTCACACTGTGGAAGTCGTGTGAAAACTACAAAATGGGAACAGCTTTCAGAATGGTCAACTTCAGATGGATTTGTATGCTCTCAAACTATATCTATAATCTCGTGAATTATCTGACATGACCTTGAAAGATGACAGCATACTGTTACAGTACTTCTCAAATCTTTCCTAGTACGAAGCAAGGGCTCGACTAGAAAGACTCTCTGGAAGCTCCTCTATAAGTTCAGCTGACTTGTTTGAAGATCAGAAAAAACAACCAACAGGTACATATTCAACAGACTGAGAAACTGTATCGTGTGCCAAATACGCTCCCACGCTCTGCTTTTAGATATTCTGCAAAGTGCGGTATACTCTAGTATTGCTAATAGGTCAAACAAACGTAACAGGAGTAGTCAATTTTTGTTTTTTTAATTATTTCTTGAATTTCAAGTTCCGTATTTTCGGTTCAGTAAGTTCAAAATTTTATACAGCTTTTTATGACTTGTTGCAAATAATAGACTAACTATATTGTAAATAATTTTATCAAAGGAAAACTGTAATATTTTGTTACAAAAACAAATGAGGTAACACCTAAATTGACTATCAGGTAGGTTTGTTATGGTACCATAAGTAACATATATTTATATATGTGAAGATAGCTGTCATAATAGTATTGAATTTAAGGAGAATCTTTAATAAAGTGTTAGTGGCCTTGATGTTCCCCTGTAATCGGTTGCATGGCATGTCCATTCGTCAAGATATCTGCTTCTAACAATGGTCTTACCAAATCGTTAAGGAAATTTTGCAGTTGGTTTGTGTGTTTAAAAGATTTGTTGGAACACCTTACACTGGAGAGTACAGTTCATGGAATTAGAAAGGAAGAAGTACTAGATTAGATTGACTCAAAAGTAGTCCCTTAGGCTACTGAAAATCATCTTTTATTTCCGACACCCTTTGTGGGTGTTGCAAGAATGTGAAATAGAAAAGACAAGAAATACTGGAGAAATATTTATTGACCTGAGCAGTTGGGTTTCATTCCGTAACTTCTGAAGAAATGAAAAAAAAAAAAAAAAAGAATTACTGAAGAACATGAAATCTGTGAGTAATTCTATAAACAGGCTGGAAAAGCAAACAGAATGCACCATCTGATTTTACTTTGGAAAAGGTGGAAGAAGAAAAAGCCATGTGTGACTATTCAGTTTTCATGCCCTGAAAGCAAGTTTTGAATACACTGGCTAGTAGAGAATAACTGCTATTACTAGTTACTTAAGCTGGATTTTAGTCAATTGAAATGTAAAAACAACCAAAACCCAAAAACATTTGAGGAGAGAAGGAGACATAAAGCAGAAATTGCACTAAATTACTTGGAAGAATATTTGCAACATGGTGTCATACTTGTGATTAAAAAAGATGATGGGAACGTAAGCAAAGAAATTGTGTTTCCTTCTGAATTTGTAAGTGATAATGTTTTCAATAATATGTGGAATTGTGATAACAAATATTTTGTTATCTATCTAAAGTTGAATGGTACTTTCTTCATCATTTTTCTTTTAATTTTCTTGCATATAAATTATTTTATGTGGAATTATTTTTTTTCTTTAAATTGTGTAATATGTGTGGGGTTTTTACACAGTAATGAATAAGAGAATGAACTAGGAAAAGGTAAATAGAAGTTGAAGATGGAGCTAATTGTGTGATGTGATACATGTATCAGTGTGTGTATATATATGAATGTGCCTTTCTATGTACACATACATGCAAATGTGATAAAATTCTCATAGTATTCTGAATAAGAATACTTACAGGCAATTTTGTGTAATGTTTACTATGTGTATGTGAGTTTTGCACATGTGATTATTCGTCGCTGACCATTTGGAAAGGTTCTTGGGGATTGTGGGGGAATGCAGAGATGCTTAACAATGGGATGAAAAATACCTGCCTGTGACTCAAGGTTAGTTACTCTCTGTGACTGACATGTAACCCGTCAGTAATTTTGAAGTTATATTACAAAGACTAAACTTCTGCTAAATTTTGTGGGTTGTTAGCTGCTCTAAAATAATAGAGAGGAAAAAATACGCCAAGATCTATTAGTTTGCCTGTTACAAATTCACAGTATATTCAGCCTACAGACAAGCCTTTCCTGCATGTCTTTCTGCTACACTCCCCACCCTAACGACTGTCTTTTGACAGTGGCCCTGCTTGGAGAAATTTTACTGCACTGATAGCTTGGCTGGTGTTGAATTAATGCCAAGGCCATCATTAGTTCCATAAAATAAAGGTAATCAGGAGACCGGGGCTGGCAACAAAAACGCTTCTGTAATTCTGGGGTCCTTGCCAGAATACAATGTCCTTTGAATCTGAAGTTGTTTTTATGAGCACTGCTGCGATTTTAGAGTAGAACAGTTTTTGGGATGCTTGCTTTTGTACAGAATGCTGTAGGAGCTGTTTACCGAAAAGAGGGGGCTGCAAGAAAGCGCTTTTACTTTGTGTTATTTCAGACTTGTTGCTTATGAAAGATGGCATGACAGAGAGTGGACTTGTAGATGCTGATTGTGAAAGAAATCACAAGAAAAGGTGTTGCTTTCCTGTCTCATTTACAAGATTTTTTTCAGACAACCATACGTAACCAGAAAAGCATGAGAAAATTCATATGGCTGAGAAGCAGTTAGAGCTTTTCTCAGGTTATTTATATCTGCAGATTTGATTTCCATGATTCTGACTTCAATAACAAAAATGCTGAAGCATTTGGTAAGTGGAACAGATCGTAAGGAAGTCAAAATTATAGTTCCAAAATAGGGCTGTCTCAGTGACGGTGAATTTTCAAAAATAATCTATAAACAAGTGTGCCCATACACTGCAGAAACAGCTACTAGCTGGCTTTAAAGGACGGAGTGGGGAGCTCTCTGAATATGACTATGCGTCTGCTGCTATGAACCAGCCACTTGGCTTAGGTAAATTATCTGCAGTAATGTCTGTCTTGGCTTGCTAACGAGGCAGGTGCCTTTAATTTCCCATGAAAAGAGGAGCCACAGGTTCTCTCTCTCTCTTCCTCCTCCACCCCTGTTCAAAAGGAAGGAAGAAAAAAGGGAGAAGAAAGGGCTACCAGCACGTAGCTCTGTACAGAGCTGCTGTCGAAAGGAGCTACAGTTGTGTGGGTTGGGCAAGCCTGTCCGAGGTTTGGTAACTGCTCACAAGTTACCGGTTATGTCCTGACTGGTCGTGACCGTCAGTTGGCGATGTGTCTAACGCAAGGCTGCAGATTGCAGTCTCCATTTTGAAAATACGCAGGTTTGGGATGCTTCTTCTCAGGAGCCCCATTTGTTGCCCCCTGAGATCGTAGTTGTGCGATGCTGGTTTACTGCCATTTGTGCCTTTTACAGTATCAGGTGCTGAATATTAAGGCATGCCAGTAATTCTTTTCGCAAATGAGTGGGTGATTGTAATTGTTAACAGGTTAATAGTCGTCATGCAGTTAGTTTTGAAACATCTTTGATTTCTGTTTAGACCTATACTTTTTTTAATAGCAGTAGAGCTAACACTGACCGAACTGTATTGGCTTTAAGGAAGGCTAGATTGCCAGCTTTGTGCTAGAGTTTTAAAACTTACTTACTTACCTTTACTATAATTTCTATACAATTTTCCAAGCCTTAGATGTCGTACTGTGAAATAGGTGTGTATATATGGCATGCAAAGCATACCTGTTCGTGCACACAAATAGGGTTCATCACTTCAGCCACCACTGAAGCGCATTCATCTTTAAATTGCAAGGTAAGAACGGCAGTTTAGGATATGAGACAAATGACACTGCAGCAGATTGAAAATGCAGAATAAATCATGTATTACCCAAACATTCGTCACTCAGCTGGGAATACAAAGTGTGGAAGATGACGCTCTGGGTGGAATTAGGAACAACTGAAAAAAAAATAAAAGGAAGATGCACTGAAGAACTTTGAGATCTATGCCTAGTGCTTTTTACAGTGTTGACCAGACATTGGTCATTTGGTGCTTCTAGTAGTATATTGTACTTCAGGGGGAAAAAAAGGCTGTTTTTAATGTAAAATTCTGTTTTCATCTTGTGTGTCTGTGTTCTCCTTCTAGGAAGCTACAATATTACGAATGTCTTGCCTTCAGCTCCTGATATAGCTCAGTTTAAACAAGGAGTGAAATCAGTGGCTGGAAAACTTTCTGTACTTGCTAATGGGGTCATGACATCTATACAAGTTAGTAAAAATATTGCAATGTATTATCCATCAGTTAAAGTGTTTTTGTAGGGATTTAGTATCATGGATCTTGCCGTTGAATCGTCTTTAGGGAGAAAAAAATGAATTTGGTTTTGAGCTTTGTAGACCTCCCATGGTAGACAGTAGATCTTGATCTTTTTTAAAAATGTATCTGTAGCTGATAGCTCACTTTGCTTAGAATATCTTTTTTGTCTGGTCCCGGGTATAGTGTATTTCTTTCCTTACAATTGAAACAAAGATTGCATTATGGAAGTTATTTGCTGTCACTTTATTTTTAAAGTAATCATATTTCATAACTCAGAATATAATAGTTTAGTTGGAAGGGACCATCTAGCCCAAGCGATCATCTACCCAGGTCTCGTATTGGCTGTAATTGACTTGACAGTAGAATCATAGAATCATAGAAAGTTTTGGGTTGGAAGGGACCCCTAGAGGTCATCTAGTCCGACCCCCCTGCAGCGAGCAGGGACACCACTAACTAGATCAGGTTGCTCAGAGCCCTGTCCAACCTGGTCTTGGTCAGTAATACCTTTGATCCATGTTTGTGCACAAAATTAAGACATCCTGGTCTCAGTAGTGTAAAGCATGCTTCATGCTACAGTTAGTTTGCATTTCCTATATTCCCGAGGTCAGTGGGAGCTCTTGGGTGTTTGAAAATCAGGGTAATTATCCTGGAGTTTAACCATAAACTCCAGTTCTTGGAAGCGCTGGTCAATTTTCTTTAAGTCTTTAAGAATTAAACTACTATTTATGTTACAAATGTAAGTAAAGCTTATTTCTTTCAATGGAAAGCATACTCATGTCTGTCTTTTTTTTTACTTTTCTAGGATCGATATGGTTCATAACATCTTTTGTATCGACATAATTAAGTGCACTCTTCAGATATACAAATAATCACACTGCTGATTTGAATGAAGGTTGCCTTACGACTGTTGATGTTTTTACTTGTTCCAGCCTATTTGGTTCCATGTGCAGCTTTTTGGCCCAGCCTCTTCTTATTGCTGTTTCATCTTTACAGAGCAGAAATCTCGTAGCAACTTGTTACATTGCCTATGCTTTGCACCCCCCCACCCTCCCCCTTACAGTCTTGTATTTCTTAGCGACCTTAATGTTAGATGTTGGAAGCTTTATTTTATTACTGGGTTTGGCTGTGAGGTAGAAGAGAGAAGAAAGGCTGAACACGTACCTTGGAAATGAGGTTTCCTAACAGAAACCTCAGTGCAGTTGCATCCTTGCTTGCCAGATAGAACTTGTCTTTCGACTGTCTTGTGAACTGTGGAGAAGAAAATGTAAATTAAGCACATGCTGAGGTGGTGTTAGTGGACTGTAACAAAACATAGAATTAAGTTAAACCTGTGCTTATCAGGAGGTAGAAGCTCTTGCAGTCATAAATTGATGTGCATTAAAATGATGGGAAAATAGTGTTTTAAAACAGTATTCCTGCTAGAAAATTGTATGCTTAGATGTGAGGTATGGAGAAGACAAGACGTGGTATATTGAACAGTGGATTTCATCTTGTTGTGGGAACAATCTATTTATTCCTAGTTTTGAAAGTTACAAAAAATTGCAATATAGAGTCCTTAAGTGCTTTTTAAAAATCTGTGATGTGTACAAATTGAAAAAAAAATTAAAATATATAAAGAACCTAATAGAGTAGTTAATTAAATACTTGTTAAAAATATTTGAACCATCTTAGTTTTTTGATAAATTATGAAATATTGAATGAGGAGATAGCGGGGCTGTGTTTTAGACAGTCTAGAAGTTATTGCTGATGAAATCCTGTATAAAAATGATTATGACCTTAAAGAAAAAACCTCACAACCAAGAATGAGCTCAAGCTAATTCTGTTCTGTAATGTTATTTCTTAATTCAAATTTGTAAACTGCTGATATCTAATAAAAACAATTGAGATAAACTCATTTTTTAATTAAATTTCTATGTGCAGACACCAGTCTCCAGCTTTCTAAATACTGCTATCTGTATTCTGTCTATACAATGTTCTGGTAAAATTAGCCTGTAATTTCAGTTAGTGAAACTAGCTTTCTTATTAAATTGCTATAGTGATTTAGAAATCAAAACACTAAGGCTGGGGTAGAAAATAAGCTATGGTATTGGAATCTAAGTAACGGTATAGCTGTATTTGTTTTTTAATTTCTAGTTGCCTCTTATATCTAACTCGGTTCTGGTAACTTTCTCTTGTGGCTGTTGCATTTAGATTTGTTAGTCAAAAAATGATCTTTCTTTTTTAAGAGTAGTACAAGATAAGCATTTGTTCTGCTTAACTGGAGAGCTTTACAATAAAAGATTTGCTTTGCTTTCTCCTTTCCCACCTTATAGAGGTATTCGTGCATATACCACAAGAAAATGTACCTGCCAGGGCTTGCTTTAATTTTCTCTAATTACAGGTAACGATTCTCAGTTTTCAAATTAGTCTTTCAGTTAAGTGTATACACAGTAGTAAATTTCTGACAAGTAATAAATGGTCTGATTTTCAGTATACCCACGGCATCCAGTGACTTGCAGAAGAGCTGCTCCTCCTGTCACTAGGCTGCATATTTAGACATTTGCGTATGGATGCAGTTGCTGAAACTTAAGGCAGTGAAGTATAACAAAATACAGGTCTGTCCCCTCATGCAGTTTCTCATAGGTAACAACATATGTGAGATCACCTACGCTGAGATAGTTGTGTGCATTTTTTTATGCATCGTTGCAATACAGCGAACCACTCGCCAATGGAAAAATACAAAAGATTTATATTTTCAGTACAAAATAAGAAGAATTCTAGGAGGAAACAACTATGGTGTTATCTTAAATGCCATAAACGTGTGCAACTCTAACAGATGTATAAAGTTTTTCTTCTTTGCTGCTAGCTGAAGATTACACCACGGAGTTCTCTTATGAGTAAACTATAATTCAATATTTTCAGGAATATTGTGCAGTTCAGCATAAATTGGACTTGGTGCGGATTCTCTATGGCAACCTGTGTACCACTAATATGTTCTCTTGATGTGATGACTGGATGAGAAGCTCTTGACCCCCAATATCTCTGTCTTTAATAAACCTATGAGGTGTCAGTGCGTTTCATCAGACAGAAGTCGGGAGGGGTTGCCGTGTGCACGGGAAGAGCCGGCTTTAATTCCTCGAGTCTCCTGGGACTGTCGGGTGCAGGATTTGGTTGGACTGGATCAAAGGGAGAAACAGTCAAAACCTAAAATTGAGTTTGCATTCCTGCGTTCTCATGTGCCCTTTTCCTTCATCTCATCTTCTGCCTTCAAACACGTTTCCCAGCCTCCGGGAAGATGGGCAAATGGCTGATGCTGCTGAAAGCATCACAGGTCTCAGAGCATGTGATAAAACCATATATTGGATCTGATTTTGCAGCAAGTTTTCAAGTGACACTTGGCATTGGTCAGCCGTTGCATTTTGTTGCAGCTCTTCCCTGAATCCTCTCTTGCTGCTGTTACACATCTTGCTTTTTCAAAGCTGGAACTGAGCGATGGCAGCAGCAACTGTGAACCATTCAATCTTCTTCACGTCCTGTAAGTACACTGCGTGTAGGGGGAGGGGAAAGAGGATTAATTAGTGCTTTATATTTCAGATAGTTTAGTTTTGTAGTTTACATTGACAGAGTTAGAAAAATGTTTAAAGATAGTTGTTAAAACACCAGAACGAGCATTAATTCGATGCAGAGACCTGTAGTTTCCTTCCGTGAGTAAACTGTGAGCAGAGCACATGGAGATGTTCCCATCCCAACAATGCAGCACCCTATTGCATGAGAACAGAGGGTTCTGCGGTCTGAAGTTTGTAAATCAGATTCTTTCTTGGTTCATAAACTAATGAGCCAATCGATACAAACCAGCATTTATAGCTGTATTTATAAATGGATGTGGTTTTCTCTTGGTTTCTGTTACTGTGGTGATTAAAGGGTCAAAATCCTGAGGGAGATGAACATGGTGCAGTTCTTTGTGGATGTGAAGGTCACTAGCAGAACAGCTTGGTTAGAAATGATACATATTCCAGAATGAAATTCCGCCGATGAATGCGCTGCCATTCCATTACTTACCTCCCCCCGGTGCTTCAGAGGGCTGGCACGTGTGGAGGGAAGGTGCTGAGGCAGTAATGCTGCCAAGAGACGCGCCTTTGTCATGGTCTGTGCAGACCAGCTGCGTGACAAAAGGTGTGCTTGTCGCAGGGAAATATCTAGGACCTGTTACTGCAAATGATAAAAGGGGAAGGAAATTGATCTTGGCAGTGTTTCCTCAGAAAGATTTTAATTTGTTATCCAAACATACTCATGCCCCATGTTTTGTGCAGTCTCTGACTGAACAGTGGCTCCGTCGAAAGGCGGCCTGTGAAGCTCCCAGTGCTTGGGCATGAGAAAACACTCCTAACTCTGCGTAGGAATCCCTTTGAAGAGCTGAGGTCGAGCTGAATTTCTGAAGTATAGCAGCCAGCCATTGAAGAGGCACCCGCTTGCTTTCTCAGTTGTCTCACTATATTGATATGGATTTCTGCATTGCTTCCTGGTAATATGCAGTGTGCCCATAATGTCTCCTATTTGTCTGACAGTTGTTTCCTGTCTATATCAGCGTTACTTGACACAGTAATAACTCATGATTAATGCAGTTACAACTGTAAGTAATGCTGGGAGATCCATAAGCATAAGTAGGGTGCTCTGGAGACGCACTTCACAAGAAGCTTGACCAGTAGGAAGCGAATGGGCTGTATTGTATTTGTAACAGGCTGGACTGCACGTATTTTCCAGTCCACGTTTGCAGCTCCTTGTTTTCAGTATCTGAAGGTGACGGTTTTATTTTGTAATACTAAGTACCAGCATTTTCTGTCTCGGATTCAAGAACATTAGAAAATACAGGAAATGCGAAGCTATAGGTGAATTTTCTAGCTAGCGTCTGAATTGCCACCGATCATCCACCAAAGAGGAATGCATTTTTAATACCCGATTGCAGCAGGGAATAACTGGTGTGGAACTTGAGAGGCTTACTAATGGAAGGCAGATGCTACTGCTTGCGTAATATAATGATGGATTTAAGAGTGTTTTTTATTGCCCCTCTCCTGCTCCTGGGCCACCTTTTGTCACCCTCTTCCCCTGCCCTCCTGTTCAAGGTTTGAACAAGCTGGGTGAGAAGAACCAAACTGAGAGGCAACGCAGCTTTGAGGGTGGGTTTGGTGTGAGTGCTCTGGAGATCATTTGGGTGAGCCGCTTTTTCAGAACTGTGTGGCCACAGCAGAGGGTGGGGAGCTGAGGGGGCAGCTGCTGGGGTGGGGTGTCCCAGCCAGCTAAAATGAAGTCACGGCGATGTTCAGTGAGAGTTTTCCCAAGATTTCGGGAGCTGACCCTTCCCTAAGAGAATGAAGGTGACTGCAGCAACCTGCTTTCAGCCCCAGGGGAATGCTCAGCAAGGCTGGGTTTTTCTTAGGGGAGAAATTGCTTCCTCTCTTCCCCAGTTTGGCTGAATTGAGAAATAAACAATTTCCTTTTTTCTGATTTGGATTAACACAAAATGGTATTAATTTAAAAAATCAGCTGATGTTTGTGTCCATAATTTTTGCTGTCTGAAACCCTTTGCTAAATTCAGTGAGGAGAAAACGAGACCACTGATGCCCGCCCCCCCCAGCTACTTTAGCTTCTTTATAAATTCTGGACAGATTTGCTCTGAGCTGTATTTTAAAGGCGCTCCACAGACCTACCTGGCACCACGTTACAGACGTGGAGACAAAATGCTGCCATCATGTCTGAGGGTCTGCATGCACACACCTGTACGCCCCGGCACATTAAAGCCGGCCTTGGTTTGCTCCAGCCGACAGCGTTTGCAGGTTCTGTTTGTCTTCAGTTCGGGCCAAAGGGTGTCTGCAGGCTGCCCAGGGGAGCTCTCAGTGCGGTAGATGCAAAGAGCTCGCTGCACACCGACCTGGACGTGCTGCTCCAGCAGCTGCAGCACTGGCAGCATTTCCGTGCGTTGCACAGGGTTGGCCCCTAAGGCTTTTTGTCTGTACTACATTTTAATTGCCAGAAAATTCAGCAGGGTATTTGGAGAGCGGAGAGTAATAAAAAGCTAACCTAAAAGAGTATGTTCGCTGGCAATAAAGGTATTGTTACTTCCTAAACGTTTTTTTCAAGGCATCATTTTTGACAAATTTAATGCTTAAGAAATTCAGACTAGAGGAATAGTATCATAGGTTGGAAAAGACCTCTAAGATCATCAAGTCCAGCCATCCACCCAATACCACCATGCCTACTAAACCATGTCCCAAAGTGCCCTATCTACACGTTTTTTGAACACCTCCAGGGCTGGGGAATCCACCACTGCCCTGGGCAGCCAGTTCCAGTGCCTGACCAAGAAGCTACACAACAAAAATGCCCAGTAAAGTATCTTTAGGGAGATTCCTGTTCGACCGAGTATTCACGTTATGCAAAATCTAAGTTTTCACTAAAAATTAATTAAAAAAAAAATCTCATACTCGTAGTTGGGAAAATAAAATGAATGTAACTAGGAGTTAATTCAGCCTAAGCCTCTACGAAACCTGCAACAGTGAGGTCAATGTCCCGAGCAGCAGCCTGGGGCTGCCCCGGGGGCTGGAACGTGCTGGTAAGAAACGGAGTAAAGGGATGCCTGCCCCAGCAGGTGCTGTGCGCGCTGGGAGAAGCCGTGCCCTGTGTGTCCGGCGCTGCTATAAAGAGCGCCTGCCTGCTTGCTGAAGTGCCCAAACGGCTTCAGAGAGTCTTTGTGTTTGCCCAATGACGGCATCGTGGGCTCCAGCCAAAGGGCCGGGGCCGGAGGAGCCCCAGGTGCGGGCAGCGGGGCTGATGGCGATGGCCCCTCCCTCTGCCAGGTGGAGGGCCCGGTGCTGCCGTGCCCCGGGTGGCCGTGGAGGGGCCGGTGCAAGCCGAGGGAGGAGCGGAGCCGTGGCCGGGCTGCGGCTGCAGCGAGGGAGAAGGTGAGCGCGGGGTGTGTGTGTGGGGGGGGTGGATGGAGCGGCGGGTCCCGGGGAAAAGCCTCCGGGAGGGCGGGGTCCGTGTCGAGGGCAATGAGCGGCGGGGGTGCGGCGCAGTGTCGGAGTCGCGAGTCGGGGGCTGGCCGGAGCCGGAGGCGCGCGGCAGGGCGCTGCCCGGAGCCGTGCG
>Ga0065711_1002161_pt1 | contig 36046 bp, 22 predicted proteins | sample Hoacrofraction12_FD_59098 | JGI IMG/M metagenome (GOLD analysis project Ga0065711, IMG submission 59098) | Hoatzin crop microbial communities from Cojedes, Venezuela - Epithelial fraction 12 v2 (version 2) | ecosystem: Host-associated > Birds > Digestive system > Esophagus > Crop | place...
GGGGGGGGGGGGTGTGCGGGCACACGTGCTGAGGGAGGCTCCTGAGTTTGAAAGATGAGTCAGTGCCAGACTCCGATGTGTTTCTGTGTTAGAGCTGCCGAGTGTAAGAGAGGGAGAGACGGCGTGTGTGATTTCTCCCGCTTGCTCTGATATCGTGTGAAATGGGGGCTTTCCAGTAGTGGGTTACTCCAGGCGCGACTGCGCCAGCAGCTTTCACGTTGTACCTCACCGGGCGTGCGCCTTCCATGCGTTTTGCTACTGCCTGCTCATTCTTACTAATTTTTATTAGGTGTGAAATGCAAAGGCTTGTCCTAATTACTGCTGGTAGATGATAGCACAACTGAAAAACAGTCCTCTGATAATCAGGGCTAACTTCTGCCCTTGGATAATTACACACCGGGCTCACTGGAGCCGGTGTATTCCTGGTAGAGAGGAAGGATTTGGCCCACGCTTTCTTGGTGTGCATTAATTCACCATCTTTGCACTGTGACAGTGTCCTGAGGAATAGGTCCGAAGGTCAGCGAAACAGAGAAGGGTCTTTCAAGTGTCTTTTTTTTAAGCTTTGGGCCAAAGCCTGCATCCTACCTTTGTTCTCATTGTACTTGAAAACATCACTTGGCCCTGGATTTTCTCAAGGTTTGCTTTCTTCTCCAGTTCTAAAAGCTGTCATGGTCCCTTACCCAAACATAGTGACAGCATCAGCTCCGCAGTTAACTTCTCATTTAGTGGTGTTTCTGAAAATATCAATTGCTGCAAGAAAACAAATGGTAGAGATGCAGCATATGTTGAACATAATGATAATTTACTGCCTTTTTTTAAAAATTACAGTATAAAATTTAGGGGGCACATCTCAAATCCTGTGAAATTCATGGCACGATGCCAGTTTATTTGAAAGAAACTTACATTTGTTCCTAAATCTTACAAGTACTTAACTACAATTTCCTTTCTCGCATGCCACTCACCTTTAAGATGATACTCCTTTTTTGGCATTATTAATTATCGTTATTGTTGTTGCTGTTATTATTCCAGGAGATCTGTATGGGAGGAATGCTGAAATCAGGATTAAAAATAGCATTTTCACGTCCTCCCACTCGCTGTACTTTGTGCACAGAATGCCTTTTATAAATGCAGACTTGCTGCTTGGCTAGATAAAAGAAGCTGTCACTTCATTTCCGTAACGAAGTTGTTCCCAGGAGAATTTAATTGTTTTAGCAATAAAATTTTTCTAAAAGGCCTTTTATTTTGCCTGAGAAAGGTAACAGAAATGAACTTCTGAGCGGTTATTCCACAAAACAAGTAGGAGAAAGCAAGACCGACTTGATTTGATGTAAGGAGATTTGTATGTGTATGGATTCCCTTTTGTATAAGATGAGAATACATTCCTAACTGAAAATCAAGTTAGAAACAACCCCCCCAACCTTACACAAAATGACAAGATTTTTTTCCCTTGCTCGCAGGGACATCACACATCTTTATCTGCACTCTCCTGAATAAATTTTGTCGTATCCTAAAGTTCAGCCCTGTTTCAAAAGGCACTTGCGTGATTTCTGATTCAGATGCTTTCCTGAATTAAAGGCAGTTGTAGGTCATCATTACCAATTATTTCAGTGCATTAATTTTGTTACCAGGTATGTTCTTGTTCTCGAGGAGGAATGATCGCTGTTATGCTGTACTGAGGCTGAGCGCTTCTCGAAGCAGGGACGGGGTGTAGGTACGCTGCTGAGCACGGTGGCAGACCCGGTCCCTCCCTGCCGGCGTGCAGCGTGCTGCCGTGGCCCCTCTCGCCGCTTCTCCAGCATGTCTCACCCCTTTGCTCCGCTGGTCTGTGTCCCATGCCAGCGTGACGGTCCTTTTCTCTGAATGCGGAACGTGCTAAAGCATGTCAGAATTAGAGGATCAAAGAAGTGCCGATTGAGAAAGCAGATACAGGAAGCAAAAGAAGGTTGTATAGCTTGGGTTTAGTTCTCTCCTCTCTTTTCTTCTTTTTTTAGGCACCTCTCATTTGTCACACGTTTTTAGCCATGTTTGGGTTTTGCTACGTATGAATAGACACAATTACAACTTCAGTCACCGTGAACAGCCTACCACTACAGTTAGGTACGTGTAATCACGAACAAAAGGGAAAAGGAGAAAATCATTTTCTTCACAGTCAGGAAAGCCTTTACAGATTCAGCATCGTGCTTAAAATTGCATTGTATTAAACAAATGCAACAATTTCGGAAATTATTATTTGTAGGAAGGTTTGTGAATTCAGGATGTGATATTCTGACTCACTCAACAGCAAACATGTTTGCACTCCGGCTGGTATGACTCACGCTGGCATTTGCCTGAAGTGTGGCAATTGTTGTAGCCCTCTGCTTGGTGCATGATGAATGAAACGGCTGAGGTCCCCTGTTGCAGATTTACTACGTGCAGCTACGCTGGTAAATCGCAGGCTCAGCTGTGGAGTGTTTCCTGTAACACGCACACGCATGCACGCACATGCACACACACATACATAGGCGTGCGCACCCCCCCAAGTAATACTTTACTTTTAAATACTAGATTCATAGAAAGGAAATGCATAATTACAGTGCTGGCTTTTGCACCACATAAAGCAGCCCACATCAAAAGGTGTTTGCCATTAATGTTTCAACAGGTAATCTCTGGATTTATTGCCAAGCCGTGTTCCTGTTACTTAGCGCTCAGTGTTGAAATCGTTGAAGTCTCTGTTGTAAGCTAGCATAGTCATCTTAATCCTGCAAAAAAGTTAGTCAATAGTGTCTTTGTTTTCCAGCACTGTGTTTCACGTTGCATCAGCAGCACAGAAGACGTGGCTGCGCTGGAAGCAGGGAGAAGGTTAAGGGTGGGTTCTGGGCTGACTTCCTAAGGAAGCGAAGCTCACGTGGTGGCATTGTTTGTGCCTGGTGGCTCGTGCGCTCGGGTCCTCCTCAGCCCAACCTGCTCCACGGGTAGAGGCTACGGGGAAGCTGCTCCCTAAAAGCTTTGTGTAAGTAGGCAGACAAATAGCTGTGGGAACCTGTGGCTGAGCCCAGTGAAGCAGAGGCCACGACCCCAGCTCAAATCTTAGCGGCCCCAGGGAATCGCTACAGTGGGCATCTGCTGGGATTACTGCTGCTGCCAAATGTCAAGCCTTTCTGCTGGTATTTGTTGATGCTACAACCCACAGAACTGTCTTCTTCAGGTGGTTTACCTTTGGCTGGTTAAAATATTGCAAACAAACAGAACCTCGGCCGTTGGTTTTGGTGCTGCTACGCTTGAGGACTCAGCATTTGGATTGATATTCACCACCGTCTGTTTGCAGGAGAGCTGTGGCCATCGTCTGTGAGATGCCTGTATGTTTAAACAAGGCCTACCCCTGCGGCTTGTTCTCATCTGTGACAAGTTACATGGGTGCTGCAGTTCTTCAGATCGCAGGAGGCTCATTGTCTCAACTCACGGCTGAGCTGCATTTTTTGCATAACAGGTTCCACAAAAGAAAAAGAAAAATATTTATGTGGTGTGACAGAAGCATCCACAGTGGTTATTTTTATTGCTTGTATCTGTTCAACATTACTGGCTGTGAGCCTGAATCGTTATGGACCATTTGTGTTCTTTTTCCACTTTGTTCTGCTTAGAAGACCTGTAGGAATGACTGTGTTACAAACACACGGGCAGTAGAGTTGTTTTTACTTAAAACCTCTGTGTGAGAATGAAGAAAGCTGGCGTACTAAGAGAAATGTAAATCAGTGTTGAAATCCCCCTTCTTCCCTCCCATTCCTGCTTTGATAGCCATGAGAAAGTGGCAAATAGGGGGTGCTGATGTTAATGAGATGATGGATTTTTATTTAAAAATGTGTTATTGATATCTGATAGGAGGTATTTGCAAGGTATTTTTCTTCTTCTAGTTCTGTATTATTGCTTCTTAGACAAAACAACCTAGACATGCTCCTGTTAGTTTTCTTTTCACCTGGCGTGTGTGTTGCACCCACTGCCCACCTCTTTACTTGCTCTTTTAATACTTTATGCTGCACGCTGTTTGTAGGGAAAATCTTGTAGAGCTTTGAAACTAATCACAGTGAGTGGAGCACAAGGCTAAACACAGTTTAACCTCAAGTCTTGTTGGAAAAACTGGGTGTTACTGAAGTACAAATCATGAGTACGGTTGTGATTGCTGCTGTTTGTGTAAAGGTGACGTCTCAGAGGTCCGAGTCAGAGTTGTTCTTGTTATTAGATATTGTGTACATGGAGAGTATGAAGTTTGAGCTGGCATGCCTTTTTTCATATTTACAACTGGCCCTGTGGTGATGAACCTTCATCTATTTTCTGATCGCTTGTTCAAAGGTGTCAGAGTGAGGGAATGTGTAATGAGAGCAGCGGAGGCTGCCCTGGGAACAAAGTTGCTTCCATGGTTTCCGGATACCAGGTTTTGAAGGGCTGAGAAAGCCCATTCCCAGTCCGCTTGCATAGGTTGATGCTAAAATGACGGTTGGATACCTGAGCCTTAAGTCAGGAAAAATATCTGCTGTGGATGAAATACTGATGAATAGTGGTTTTTTAGGTTAAATCTTGGGACACTGATTTCTAGATAACTAACAGTTCACGTTAGTTGTGCAGGAATAGCGGTCATCTTCAGCAGTGGCTCCTGCACTGGAGGGTGTGAGCTGCAGCCCTACCCCTTCAGCTGCACGTGCTGGTCCTGTCTGTCTGGTGCTTGCAGACAGATGGTCCTGCAGCACTTAATTTTCCCAGTAAGTACTTGCAATGGAAATGCCATTCACACAGGAAAGATGCGCAGGGCTGGGACGGCCCATTGATGTGTCCACAGAGCTGGGGAAGGTAACATACATCATCTTCCCTCTACTACAAATTGCAGGGTAGGATAGTTTGCTTCCTTGGCTGAGCCCCATGATCTGCATGCTGTTTTTCTGGTTTAGGACCTGCAGGATATGCCAAGTGCTGACAACCTGATTTATTATTCACTTGCACCCGGATACAGTTATTCACCCTGCACAAAGTGGGTGTAACGTGTTGTGAAGTTGGGCATTTCATTATGCACCACATGCAAAGCCATGGGAAGTGCTTGTTTACGTGACAAAGCTGTGGAGAATCAAGCTTTATACAAGGAATGAATGCTAAACAGAAATCAGAGCAATGCCTGCTTCTTTTATGCAGATGAAACCTCTTTTGTGCTAAAGTGATATTCCTTCACTGTAGCCTTGAAGTAGGCAGAATTGTGATTTAAGTCTTTTGTACACTAGACAAAATGTCAGGAGATTTTCAGATGGATGAAGTTTGGCATGGCTGGTGTAGAGAAACATTTATTACTTGAAATCTAAAAGATAGTTAATTCTTGGTTGGTTTGTGGGGGTTTTTTTTGTTTCTACTACAATCTCTTCTATATGTGTAAAATCAGCTAAACCTGTTGAAAATAGTGTAGAAGTTTTTTCCTGGCATGACAGATCATATACACATTAGGTAATTGAAATCACACACGCTGCAGGAAGATACATCCTTGCCTTTCCCATTTGCGGTGAGGCAGGATTGAACCTGTCTAAAACTACTTTATGCGGAGGGAGAATAAAGGAGGAAATGAATTACAGTTTTATTTGAGTTGAAGGATTAGTTGTGGGATAATAGCGACCAACGAAACAACTTGGGAACAACGCTGCCATCTCTTAAACAGTTTTATTAGCTTATGCTGATTTGTGAATTAGGAAAACCAAATTACATGATGCAAGACAGCAAGGAATGGCAATTAAAAACCTGCAGGAAAGGACTGGAAAAACAGTGATCTCTCGCTGTCTGCTCTTCAAAGCAAAATGGAGAGCATGACCTTTCCTCGGAATAAATACAGGGTATTGCACAGAGCCGACTTCTGGTTTTCAGTTTTGCCAATTTGCAGTTGCTCGCTTGTACTGTGTTTCTTGGTTGTTGATTGCCCTGGGGTCCAATTTTAGTATCTAAATACTCCCAAGAAGTACTTCCATGTTCTTTGATTGGAGGTCTGTTCATCTCTCAATTGCACTTCTAATCTGTCAACTCGATGTCCTTTTTAGTTCTCAAAGGCAGGGCTATGCTGTGATATTTGAATAACCATAATGCTGTGGGACCATGAAAAACGGTTTTCTTGCGTAACACTTCCCATTTATAGCTCAGATGTGATGGGTAACTGTGTATGTGATAATGATTCATTGATCATGTTGAAACTTCAGTTGCAAAGCCTGGTTAAAACCTGGTTGTGCTGCAAACCAGCCTTCCTTGATGGTCCCTCCAAGTTACGACCCTTTCACGTGTTCCGAGAAGAGCACGTCATCGCAGCCCATCAGATCTGCACAGCAAAAAGATTGTCCCAATTAGGGAATGAGTGCTCTGCTCTTGAGGCAAGGACTGTGCTTCAAGAAGCGAGGTGTCTCCCTGTGCGTCGTGAAGTTTGTGCTGTATTGTCTTTAAATCTTAAGTAGAAAAATGTCCGGGAACATCTGCGGGCAGTCGTGCCTTGCCCCTCGCAGAAAGAAGTGCCTAAGGGTAAGGTCAAATGAGCAAGTTGTGGCAGATAAAACTAGCTTGTGAACCTACGGTGCATCATCTGCTCCATAATAACTGGCTGTGTGTGTGGTGCGAAGGCACCCGAGCGTAAATACGAGGTCTCTCACCCTTTTTTCCCGGAGGGGTAGGCTGCCTTGCTTCATGTCATCTTTCCCATGAAATAGGAGTACATGGGCAAGCAAAGCTAGCGCAGAGCATCACTGCGCTGTATTGCACAGATGCTGCTTGTGACTTGTTCCCATGTCCACGCGCTGGCAGGGGTCTGCGTGACAAATTCCGGACGGATAGCAAGGTAACTGCGTAGCTAGCACACAACACTTGCTCCTGTTTCAGTGATCGGAGCCCTGATGTAGGCAATCGGAGCCTTGTTTAACTTCAACAGAACCAAAATCCTAATCCTGCTGGTTGAAGTCAGCGGGGGGACTTCCACTGAGTGCGGTGGGTTTCAGCCCAGTATTACATACAGCTGACTCTCCAGGGAAGCTCAGAGGAGTCTGTGCAAGCGGGAGCTGCAAAATCTGGTGTGAGAGACAAGATACGCATGGAGTAAACTTCCCTGCGCTTACTAAAAATAATTGGAAGCCATCTAATTTTGCCATAAAAGTGAAATGTTTTCTCGTAGTCCTTTAGAATCCATTTTCGGGTTTCCCTGAATGTTGAATGACAAGAGATAGGCATTTGGTGAATTTTGGGATGAAATAATGAAGATTAAAAAATGGAATTTTTAGGAGATTTTTGGATCGTCAAATTATTGGGGAGAAAACCAAATAATTTTGAAAATGCTGAAATGTTTCATTTCTACGCTTAGAAACAAAATGTTGACACTTAGAAGCAAAACATTTTGAGTATTTTGAGCTTGGGGTGCGTTTTTTTTTGAATCTTGAGATTCACATAATTTAAAGAAAAAATAAATGGCTTGAAAATAAATGGTTTTGGGTTAAGCAAAATGTTGAGGGTTGACATAAAAAAGGGTTTGGGTTTTTTTGTCTTCTTGATCTTCTTTCGAAAGTTAAAAAGCTTGTGAGAACATGTCAGACAGTGTGCTTCTCTGTCAGTTAAGCAGCAGAGTCCCATTTTAGTATAGGATAGAAGCTGTTGACCAAAGTCCTGGAAGTTTGGCCAAGACCTGGGTATCTGAAGGATCTTGAGGTTGCAGTAACACAGGAGCTGTACTTCCAGGGTGGAGTTTCTTAAGCCAGGAAGGGTTTTCTAACAGGTATCTTGCAATGCTACAATCCATCAGGGAGAGGACAAAGATGTGTATCTGACGCTGATGATCATCACTGTTGCCAGCGCACCATGAAGAGTCCCAGCCAGCTGGAGGAGATGGCAAATGTTCATGGACACTGCTCTGTGAGGACTTAGCCTCAGCCAGTAAATCCAGTAGCGGTCCAGGGAGGTTGTGGAGTCTCCCTTTCTGGAGATATTCAAGACCCACCTAGATGCGGTCCTGTGCAGCCTGCTCTGGGTGACCCTGCTTCGGCAGGGGGGTTGGGCTAGATGACCCACAGAGGTCCCTTCCAACCCCAAACTTTCTATGATTCTATGATTCTTACACCAAAGCTGGATCAGCTAAGCAAATACTGGTTTGGGTTTTGGAAGGTTTTGTGGTTGTTGCTTTATATGTTCAGCTAAGACTGTCTGAGGGCTGTAAACTTTTTTGAGTAGTTTCCTCTGCCCACTACCACTGAGTTGCTTTCCTCTGCTCTTCACCCATGAACTGCTCTTGTCCGTCTGTCTGACTGGTTTCCTGCCTTCATGTAAGGTGAGATTCATCTGCATTCGTGTACGGCCATCTAGTCTGAGCTCAGTGTCTAGACTCACTTTATGGAGGGAGAGAAGCAGACTTTTCTAGAGTGATTCATTCTGTCCTAAAGCAGATGCTTAAGATAGGTCAAATTAATCATTTTCTAGATTGCCTCGTTTCCTCCATGGAGAGTAAAGAGAGCTTGCACTGTCTCAGGTGTAGACTTTTGTCCTGCACATGTTTTTGGTTTGGGGACATGGATTCCACCTTAGCGCTGGAAGGATGGGAATTTGTGTGCATGAGTCCTGAAGTTACATGTGAAATGTTTGAAGAGCCTTGTGTCAAGGAGATAGGAAAGGTTTGTGGCATGAAGTGAAACTAAGAATTTAGGAAGCGTGAGTAGACCATTGGAACCTGGATGAAGGAAAAAATGTTCAATGTGGGCTCTGTGGAAATACACGCTCTATTTTAAGTATTCTGTGGGGGATTCACTTTAAAATGTAGCACAGCATTTTTCCCAGACCCCAGTAAAAAGGCTGAGGATAGTCAGATACCTTGTTCAGTAGGTCAAAAAAATGAAGAGTTGGTCCACAAAGAAATTCTGTCAAAAAAATAAGTATGAAAGAACCGCACAATATTAAAAATCTCAGATGTGAAAAATATTTCCTACTGAGGAATGGCGAGTGTGTGTATTTTTGGTTTCAGTACTCCTCTGTTGCAATATTACAGACAACCACAGAAATAGATAGCTGTTGGCGTCCCCTTAGAGGAGTTCATTGAGAACAAAAATCTTCTGTGAGGATCTCTCTGCACACCGTGGGCTTTGTTTGCAGACACTTTTCAAAACAACAAATCCGAGTAGATTTTTCTTCCTCTTGTTATGGCAACAGAAGTATCCAAGAACTACTGTAATTATGTATTTGCCTCAGCAACTCTGAACTGCATTTTAATGGTTCATAATAAGAAGCACAGAGCAAATGACTCTTACTATCCTCGATCGGTGTTCGACATACGCTTACCCTGTACTGGAATCTCCGTCCTAGGAGCTCATTAAAAATGCATTTGTTTCAAGGAGGTGTAGGAATCTGTTGTTCATTTGCTAAACAGCGTTATGGGTTTTCCTCTTTTTATTCATTGCTTTCCTTTCTTACTTTGTTTTGCTGTTCTTTTACAGCTCTATCTTACTGTATTTGAAAGAGGAAAGCCAGTGAGGACTTGTGAGCAATCCGGCAGCTTCAGAAAAATCTCCATGCGAAAGGATAATCCAGAATTCCCCGAAGAAGAACATAGTGAATGTTGTGAGTTCCTAGCAGCGATCACGTGTACTTGCAATTGTGTCTTCTGGGGGGCGGTGTCTGCACTGTAGCGTTTGCTCCCATCCCCGTGACGTACTGAGCATCTTTTTGCTCTGCTGAAACCAGACAGGTGTGTTTGGGTTGGGCTGCAAAGCCAGATCTGAATTTCTCTCCCTCTCTCTTTTTTTTCTTTTAATGTCATCGTCTTCTTTTTCATTCTTTTAATGTCTCTAATAGTGTTATCCGAGGAAGGATGCTGGGTTTCTTTTACTTGGACTGCTACAGTTATTTAACACATTACTGTTGTTTTGTAGTTACATATATAAGCATGCATTTAAAGGCCTTGTGACTGTGTAGCCTAACAAGAATGAAAAATATTATGGATAACAGTTCAACAATTTACAGGTCAGATTTAGGAGTTTTATACATGCTCATACAATGGTTGAAATTATTTGGCCACTTTCAGATTAGAGGAATGGAAATATGGTCATTTGCACCTGGTATTTCAAACTCCTATTGCTTTGATCAGTTTGTTATATTAGTTTGAGTATTTTCAATAGAAATCCTGATCCAGCTGCGACATGTAATAAAAGAAACTATTCCCACGAGGGATGGCTTAAGAGCAGGCATAAATGTTTTTATGTTCATTGTTTTTCGCATGAAACCCACTGCTTTTCTGGGTAAATCAAATGTAAACATAGTCACAAACAGAGGAAAACAAGAATTCTCTGCCTGCCGGGTTTGAGAATAATCTTTATTTTTGTCTTAAGAAGGAACCTTGTGAATTTCAAAATTTGGTAAGTTAGTACTTACGCCCAGAGTATGCAGTGGTCCTTCAAAGATGTTAGTAGTAATAAAACAGCTACAGATTCTCCCAGTTTGAGCAAATTAGTTTTTGCACTTCCCATAAAGTTAGTAAGTATAAATATATTTTCTGACTGCTGGGCATGCCTTCTAGCTCCCTGAAAGTCGGATGCCCTCTTTTGCTCTGCTTTTGCTTTTGGGTTCAGGCTTTGGGAAGCAGATTGAGACGGAGTTTAAGCAGTGCCACTTTCACAAGAGTTGCTTGCAAAATGAATGTTAGGGAAGACGCTGAAAAATCTTCATCGTCTCTTCCCTTTTGCACATGCTTTGATCTACAGTGGAATAGTTGACAAAGCTGACATTTGGAGTTGTTAGTTACTAGTACCACTGAGCTGCCAAGTTAGTAACTCATTGAGATGAATAAGGGGCCTCTGAGACCTGCAGTTTCTCACTGTCTATGTATCTAAGCAGACGTCGCTGTATCAGTTTATTCCCACACTTTGAAAGACTACTTTGAAACCACAGGGATTTACTTTGCACGCTGACATCCTGCAGCAGAGGATGGCAGCCTTAAATAACAATAATAGTAGTAACGATAATAATATAAGAAACTATCCTAGCATGCAAAGCTGTTGGGATAACAGGAGATGTTTGTTCAAGATGTTGCAATCGCCTACACTGATTGCAACAGCAGCACCACCTGATGCCGAGGAGAGCATTCCCCAGGTCCTGTGTGGTGTGCCAGATCAGCCAGATAAGCTGCAGGAGAGGAGGAGGCAATCAGCATCCATTACAGGGGACAGAGTATGTGTCGATGGTGCTGTCGGTGTGATTGTTACATTCTGCTCTGTCCTAACTGGTTTAAAATGAGCCCGCTTAAAGCACAGCGCGATGGTGCCAAAACCCCGAATTACACTCATGAGGCCCGGGTTTGTGCAGAAGCAGCAGCATTCTGCTCACCAGGTATGGATGGAAAGAAAGCGCTCTTGAGAATGGCTTTCACCCTGGCGTCCAGGACTGGTTTCTCTCGGGGAGTCATTCGTAGGTGACGGAGAGCTCTTTAGAAGTTCCTTGAGAACATATTTTGCCACCTGGCTTGTGCTTGGGGACAGTGCTGCGAGGAGGAGGCGGTTGGCCAGGCTCCTCCGCTCCCCTCTTTCCTTCGTCCTCTCGGGGAGACAAGAATACCAGAGATGAGGAGAGATGGTGTGTCTGCTGCAAGGAAATGCCGGCATACAGTGACTTTACTGAAAAACACAGTTCTCTCTCCCCTGTGTGTTTGCAGGGTGTTGTTGCGTTAAGATGTGCGGGAGGCGATCAGACCTTTCCCGTTGCAAGTGGTAGCTGCTGTCATCCCTTCCACCTCCTCCTTCTGCCACCCAGGCAAATTTCAGAGGAAGGGGGGCGAGAGGAGGGAGAGGAGCAGTAAATTGGGAGGAGAGTCTTGTATCCACCTAGATACTGCCTGTTTACTAAACAGTACAAATTTCTCGCTTCCTTTCTCCTGCTCTCCTCATTTGGATGAAGCACATTTCTGGAATAGCAGAGCTGGTACAAATCAAGTCCATATTCCTCTTTTGCAGAGAGAAAAAGGGATGTCAGGAGGATTCGTTAAGGAGGAACGTTTATTTCGCTTAGTGAGGGGTGAAAACGAAGCAAGGCAAGGCTCCTTTGCTGATCAGGAAGGTACCCTGCGAATTCCAGCATACAGTTTTGTAATTTTCTGGTAGGATTTGGGTGTCCTGTGGTTTTTTTTCCATCCTGAAAACATATGCCACAGCTTTTTTGGAGTGCTAGCCGCACAAACACGAACACATTCTGACAGGAGCAATGAGTAAACTCTTCGTGTTCCTCACTCACAGGCATTTCTTCACTTGTTTGTTTTTTTTTTTGCGCGCTTATGTGAAAACCTCTGGCATGATTTGTGGGAAATGGAAAATAAATCTCTAAATCCAGTATGTGTCAATAACTGACATGTCTTCAGCTGATCTCGTATCTGTAGCTGTTATTTTGGGCAAACTGCAGATGGCAGGATAGTAAACATCCACGCTCCTCACTCTGGCAGGCTTTCCATGCCCACCTTCCGGGGGGAACCTGCTTCCGTAGGGGCTGACCCTGGAGAGGGTCTTGGGGACTGTGGCCGCACAGGGCTTAGCCCTGGTCACGTCACATTTTTGAGCAGCCGCCTCCTTTCTCTGCTCCTTGGCCCTCCTTGCTCCCCTCACCCTGGTCCCATCTCATCCGTACTCGTCCTCTTCTGCCCACCGACTGTTTTTCGTGGCGCCTGGGCCTGTGTCGGGGCTGGGAGCGATGGTTGCTGGAGCTGATGTCCGTGCCGCTTCCCAAGTTGCCTGGCGAGGCTGGCAACGGCCCCGGCACACGCTGTCGCCTCAGCATCACCTTCTCCTGCCGCTGCTGTAGCCGCTCGGAGAGGAGGCACACACAAGTGATGAAAATTGAACGTTAGAGACTTTTACAGTGGTGTTCTGTGAGCGGCCGTCGCATGCCTTGAGCCTCAGTGCTGGGTTTGTAGCCGGGCTGGAAGTGGTGTGCGGTGTCTGTTCGAACAGTGATGAGCTGTGCACACCTTGGAAGAGCAACGGGAAGGTCTGGCACGTGCAGCCTTAAGGTTTCTGAATGTCTTTGCTTTTGAATTGCTTTGGTGTCCGTATACTAAACCACTTCATGGTTTGCTGCACAAATTACCAGGCTGCCGACAAAAGAGAGCTGTGTGTGTCCGTTCTTCTAAACAACTGCCCAGTGCGTGCCTCTCGGTATTTATAGGGAGAGGGGAAAAAGGGAAGAATTGCTGTCATTTGAGAAATGTCTCTCACAAATGGCAGTAATTTATTCCCAGGCATTATTCTTCATTAAGAGCTACAGACAGCTGCAACTTCCCTTTAAATAGAAATTACACTCTGTAGGCATGCTATACATAGGGCTTCAGGTTTCTGACATTTCTCTGCCAAAAATCATAAGTATTTCTCACCAAATAAATGTTTATTCAGAAAGTCTTATTTCCTGGCTTTTGTTTCACATCACATGCTTCCGCCGGCCCGACAAGAATGGCTCGAGGCTGACATTTGGGAGAGGAAGCTGAAACAGTTGGGGTCTCTTGCAGGGCTTCAAAAAAGTCTCTGACCGTAACTCCGGGCCTTCGGTTTGGCAGTTTATTTTAACTGATGAGCGCTGGATTAAAGTGGACGTTGCAGAAACACAGCAGAGCTACTGTGTCTGTGCGTAAGAGAAGCGGGGGGTGGTGGGTGTTTCTGCTCATCAGGTTGGCTCCCTCCTTTCCCACCCCGCAGCTGCCCTCCTCTGCGTGCATGGGCGGCATGGCACGCAGCACCCGAGCGGTTTCGGCGGTGGGGAATCCCCCGTGCAGCCACTGCAGGGGCACCTGCGGACAGCGCGCCAGGGCTGGGCTGTGTTCTCTTGCCCCTGCCGCCCAGCGCAGAGGTGGCCAGTGTGGCTTGAAGTCCCGCAGAGAGACGTGCAGCCACGAGGCTGTAAGCCATCAGTGCTTGGGGCCTGCCGCAGGGCCACCACACGCCCTTTTGTTCATGTCTGTGCAGTTCCCTTAGATTTACCCTCTCTTCTCCACATTCCTGCTGACTGGCTCCTCGACTCACGACTTCCTAACCTGTCTTTTCCAGCCTGGACTGCTGAGCTTCCTCCTCCTTTGTCTCCAGGGCTCATCTGCTGGATCCGTACTTTCCATTTGGTGTACTAGCCCCTACCGCTCCAGTAGATGACTTTGCGGTTGTAGCAGCCCCAGTTGGTTGCTTTTGTAATTTGTGGCTGTGCTGTTCTGTCAAATACAAGATGTCTTCCTCCTCCCTATCTTCCTCCAGTACTTCCCACACCCCAGGCACCCCTAAGTTTATGGCTTGTGGTATGCAATCCATGTATTAAAGTAATTTTTAGTTAGGTCATTCATTACTCTCTTGCTTTCTTCTCAGGCGAAATAGCTTCCAGAGAACTGAGAAGTTGTAATTTCTCCAGGGCTAAAATCCAAGTCTTTGATAGGCAGGCATGATGCCTGGGGCCACTACATGTTGCTACCGGTTGTCAGCTTTGTAAAACTTACCCTGCAGAGCAAAGAAATCTGGGCACAAAGATTGTTCTCTTCTCTTACCGCAGCAAGCTGTAGTTTCCCAGTCTGTTCTGCCTTCCCTTCATTGTCTTCCAAGCAAATGGCTGTAAGATTATGACTCCCATGTTTGGACTGAGAACAGCTTTTGCCTGAGCAAACAGATTTCTCTTTGGCAGTCGCTTTAACTGCTGCCCCAGCTTTTTGCTGTCAGCTTTGTTTCATGATTTGCTGTTGGAGAAGTCCAGGCAGTACTAGTGCATTGGAGCGAGTAAACGAAGCAAGCAAGGCAGGTGAATGCGTTTGTTAATGATTACAATACCAGGGTGGTGGCAGTGTGGTCCATGAAGGAAAAGCATCTCCTGTAGTTCATCTGTGTGGCTTATGGTTGCTTGTATTTTTAACTTGGTGGTGTCGACTGGAGAAACTTCAGGTCCTTGCTTGCGGCACTCCTTGGTCCAAGAGACCTCCAGTCAAACCAAGAAGCAGCACTGGGAGCCAAGCCCAGCCTTCACAGATTGATAGCATGGTGTGAAAGCTGCTCTAGTATTTGCAAGCTGTGCGTGGGGTGAAGCTGACCGAAACACAGGTGTCCTCCGCCTGTGAGAATGTTTCTTCTGCTGCCTTCTGCTTCTCCTCTGTTTCGCTGCTGCTTTGTTGTGCTGCTGTGTTAGTGAGCATCACTGGTGAGGCTGGTTTTCTGCACCCACGATGACCCTAACAGTACCTAGTAGCCTGCTGATGCTTCTCTCAAAGCTGAAGATGTTGATGGCAGCAGCAGCAGGAAGAGAATATAAATTAAGCTCTTCTAGAGGGGAAAGTTTTTTCCATTTTCTGTTTGGAGCGTGCATTCAAAAGGAAAGGCTGCTGCTACTGGTGGATTAGTTAAAAGGGATCACAAGCCCTTTGTAGCAGAATACTATTCTGAACCAGTAGTTCATTCATATTTATTCCAGGTTTGTCTGCAGCCTGCCAGGCACGTTGACCCTGGATGCTTATGTTGAGAAGGGAATATTAGATACTCTTAGACAAACTGGCAGTACTGATGCTATCAGTGTTCCTGCTTACGGAGTGTTATGTTTCTGGTTGTTAATCAGCATTGGTGTTTCCAGCTGCAGACACTGGTGAATTTTTCCGAGGCACCTGACGGCACAAAGGTCAAGATAAAGAAGATAAAGCAGCAAGTTACTGGGATTGTTCTTAGCTGCTTTCCCTGTTGAGGTGTCAGAACTAAAGGCAGGCTAAGGAAACCTGAGATGCTGTAGTCTTTTGTTTGTTTCTAATGGGTTCTCCTGGCAGCGCTTTAAATAATAGAGAAACCCTTCCCGCTATGGCAAATCAAGTTTATTGCACTATTACCAAGTTATTACCAAGTTATTGCACTAGTAATAAAAGAAATCTATTTGGGGAATGAGGGTTGCATTAGATGAGGACAGGAAGGTTATTCGTGGGTTTTTGTGCCAGGCAACCTTCAGTCAGGATTGGGGGTGGTGATTTATAAATTCCCGTTGTCTCACTTCCAGCGTTTGGACTGCAGAGAATCCTGCTAAAGCATTACAAAAGCTGTGCCAGTTGAAAGACGCTGGGCAAAATGTGGTTTTGCCTCCCTGATGGGTGGATCTTTGTTACCAGAGCTACAGAGATTCCTTACAATGGAGAGGTGTCTGCAATGGAGGCAGTGAGCAAACTGTGCTTTAAGCCTTCAGCTACTAGGAGTTTGTCTCTCTGGCACATAAAACCTCTCTTCTCATCAGCTTGATTTAGCATTTCTGATGCAAATGGTTCACAAAAAGAAACCTCAGGTAACATGAACCTCTAGTGAAGTAAAAGTGAGTTTGACACTTGGGGTGGAGCAACAGGAAGAGCACTGGAGGAGCGAACACTTCTCATGTTCGCAGTTAACATGTTTTGGGTCTATTTTACCTGTTTTGAAAGGAGTGGTGTGTGTTTGGTTTTTTGTAAAACCATGCACTGCAACTGACTTTGTTAAAGAATCAACTTCTTATGCGGGGAAAAAAGGCAAAAGAATCTCTCTCTGTCATTCCGTCTGTGTCATGTACTGTTGCTCTTTGAGGTGGGAAAGTCCTCGTAACTTGTTTCTGAGTTGACACATCCGTTAGATCCACAGTGAGAATTAGCAGGATTCTTTTTTACTTTTACTAGATCCATGAAAATGTTTGTATAACTATCTTTATTTAACCGGAGTGATGGCCTGTGGATTAATCAAGGAGATATAAGTACAATCACTTCCTTCTTGTTATAGCTGACCAGTCAAACCAGTTCACCTGAAGGGGTTTGGCTTCGTTAGCAGTCCTACTGCTCCTTATGACATTCGTAGAAAGGGTGAGTAAGCTGCAGTGCTTTATATGTCTTCATTATAGGGTGAAGTCTCTTCTTAAATTAAATGAAGCAGGCAGTCTTTATTAGCTCCGGGTTTTCTTGTTACTATTATTCTAATGTAATTATCACTTTTCTTCAGTCAGCCTTCTGTTTTCCTCCTTACAAATAAACTCTTTCCATCTGGAGAGTATTTTGAGATGGGGAAAGTACAGTGAAGTAGTGAAACTATTGTTAGCACCGTGCTCTTCCTCTCCTTCTCTTCAACTACCTAGAATGCTATACAAGGAAGTAGAAAAAACAAATACATGACAAGCATAAGAGGATCCTCCTCTCTCAAAAAAGGTTGTGCAAAGGAAGACTGTGGAGTTATCTGCCTAAGCATATGCAATGGGAGAAAGCATCATACATCAATCTGTAAGACCCCTGCACTTCTTCGCTTCAAAAAAAAGCAGCATTAAGAACTGAGGAATCGCCCCGCTCTGCTATCGGATGACAAGACACGTTGCTTAGCAGTAAGTAGTTCTTGGGATACCTGCTGACTGCGGGGAGTAAGAAAGGCTCAGTCATGACGGGTACATCTATTTGCGCATCCGAGCCCGTGCCGAAATACCCGAGCTGACTTTGCTTAGGCTAATTAGCCCTGCTTCTCCCCTTACGTCTTCTCTCATTATGCTAATTAGACTGAGCGGGGTGCTGCCTGACACCGGTGAGAGTCAAACAAGTGTGTCTGTACAGCCTTGCCCTGCAGCACGCCCTACAAACGTCTGAGCCCGCTCAGCACAAGCCCACAAGTCTGCACCGTGTTGCTGTGCAGCACAGGTGTTTCCTGGAGTTTTATTGTGTGTGCTATCAAGAATCACTCAGCCTTGGGTGGCTTGCTGGGACTGCAGTAAACGTACTAAGCGTTAGGGAAGATCTTGAACGACTAACTGCCCGTAACCTTCTTGCTCTCAGAAAAACGCGTGTTGCTAGGTGTCTTCTGTCCTGTTCATTTTGTTGCATGTGAATGACTTTCCTGGTTCTGGAGGTGGTGGCCTGGAGCTCCAAGGGAGGAGGGTCATGGTGAGAGGACAGAGGTGGTGCAGGCAGACAAGCAGAAATGGTGGGATTGAGGAATAAAAGTGTGAAGAGCTTGGACTTTCTGCTTTTCATCTTATTTATGTGTGCAGGACTGGCAGAAAAATGGGTTGGCAGGTTGAATTAGATTGTGAAACCTCGCTAATTAGCTGTGCATTCCCCATTCCACCTCTCCTTTCTTCTTCCCTCCCAAGTGGGATTCTTGAAGAATGAAATGAGCACAGGGATAGATGACTTTCATAATTTGGTGTTTTACATTCAATTGCAGCTGTAGCTATTGCAATATAGGTAAGTTTGCCACCAAATACTGTTCCAAAGACATTGACTGGGCTTACAGAAGAGAGGCTTTAGAAGAAACAATCAGAAAAAACCTGTGACAACCCCAAAATGACAACAAATAAAACTATTTTTGCTTATTATAGTAGAAATGGGTTTTTACACTCCTGACTCTTCTTCCTCTGACTGGCACCTTCCTGGGAAATGCAGTTGAGAATGAATGCATATGTATACACACATACACACAGGCGTATCTATATATACATTGATCTTAGTGAGCCTGGGAATGTAAAAGCAAGTGCAAAACGTATGCTAGTGTTGTCAAGTTGTTTGTTTTAGTTGCACAGTTTCCTGATTTTCTTCATTTAAAAGGTGCGTTAATGTTCAGTGTATGAAGCCTGAAGTGTGATAGTTAGATCTCTTGTCAAAAGATGCATGTCCATGTTTCATTCCATATTGCGAAATGGTAGTCCTGAAAATATCACATCAAGCCACTGCCATGAATAAATAGCTGCACTGTATTTTTTTTGGGAGTAGCAGTTTTCGAGACAGTCAGTATGATCGCAGCCATTAAGTGAGTAGAAAGTGTTTTGAAAGAGTAGAAAGAGCTTTGTTGACTGAAATGGCTGGGTCAGAGCTGAAAAGGAAGAGTTTGCTGTTTTAAAACATAGCAGACATTTTAGACATTCTTATCGGGATGCTTCAGTAAATCAGTTGTGTGAAAGACTGATAAGGGAACGTGCAATTGCAGCCCTCATAATTTAAAGTGCCCAAACTTGGCATGTTCTGTGGTAATGTAAAATAGTAATAAATATAAATCTTGTGTTCTGGAATTCCTGGGTCTGCTTATTAGCAGATCAGTGTGTAAACACTGGCTCAGTGTATCTAGTACTAGAAGGATGTGTTTTGTTCTTGTGAAAGGGTGTGTGCTGACTCTGCACCCCTGGAGCATGTAGAAGACAGGCTAGGCTCAGACTGAGCTGTACTCCACGTTACCTAGAGGAAGTCTGTTTTGTATAGACTGCACATGAAAACAATATGTAGATAATTTTTCACTGTAATGCAGGTATTTCACCAGCTTTAAATCACAGCTATTAGTTACTGGTTTCACTCGCGCTGCCTAAGAAGATCTTGCCAGGAACACCTTAACAGGACAACTCTAACCAGAACTGCAGATTTAATGTTGCTCCTTGGTTAGACTGGGACTGGCAGTTTCCAGTTCGCTCCTAGATTTGCACCTATTAAGTGCATAAAAATGGTTTGGAAGAGCTTTGTTCACTAAAACGACTGCATTGAGATTGAAAGTGGAGAGCGGCAGATGAAAGAGCACTGGGCTGCTGGGTGGCAGGGGATGAATCCCAGCGTTTGCACCCCATGGCCGCTGTAGGCCTACAGTAGCTGGTTTTTCTGTTAGAAACTTGAGCCCTGATCCTGCCCGTTGACCGGTGCATGCTCTTAAGGCAGCCTGGCCTGTCAGGGCTGGAGCCTCAAAGCAGTAGGGCACGATGTTTATTTGTGGTCAAAGAGGGAAGCCACTGTGCCAACACAAAGCCTGTTGTCTGAAAAGGCCGGTGCGAAAGGTGATATGTAAAGCAGTGGTGATTGCTTCTTCAGGAAAGCAAATGGAAGCAGGGTAAAATGGACCTTAACTGAGTTACGATTGGTGTTTGAAGGCTTACGGCACAATGCATTTAAGCTCAATGAAGGCATTTCTTTTTAAACGTTGCTTCAGGACCTCAAAGTGTTGCAGAGAGCAAAGCAAACTATCTGATTGTGGTTGTGCAAAGCTGGTATGGTGTCGGTGTAGCTGAAACTGAAATTGCACTCGCATGACTTCAGTCTCAGTCCCTGTATTGTGCTGGAAAACCCAAGTGATTTGGTGTAGAAAAGGTTTGTCCTATTAAAGCATCTCTTTTTGGTTCTGTGGGTTTTTTATCTTTCCGTTTTTGTTCTGGTGAAGATGGTGTGGGGGACGAGGAGCTGCAGATTGAGGATTGTTTGTCTGTAAACTGTCTTAGTGGAACGGAGACTGTGGGAGATTTTCTCATGGCTCTTAGTCAGACCAGTGCCTTATCGAAACAGTATTTGACCCCTGAAGATGCTATGCATGGCTCTCATCCAGCCTACCTGCCTGATCAGAGCAGACGGTATGGTCATGCTTGCAGCAGAGTGAGAGGAGCACTCATTTGGGGAACCATTCCCATGCATCAAACCACTGTGTTCTTGAAAGTCTGTCCTTTCTGATACCATCCTTTCACTTCATTTGTTTTAATGTAATTCAAAGGTGTACCGGGAAGGAGAGTTTGTTACCTTGATGAAGGAAGTCACTATATGAGGGCAGTGTTGTGTCCTGACATCACCACGATACTTTTTTTGACATTGCATTAATATGCAATAACTTGTAGTAGTACCTATGCAGCAGCTCAAAACAAACACTGCAAAAACTTTGATCTCAGGCAGTGCTTGCCACTAGTTACCTGTGGGGACCATCATTCTTAAGACTAGTAATAGCAGCAGTGTGGGAGAGCTTGTGGTATCCAGTCTGAGGCATTTCTACCTCGCTGATGTTGAACAGGCTGACAGCAGGTAGGAGACTGATGGCAGAGGTCAAGGCTTGCTGGGCTCATTACTTGCCTTCTGTTTTATAGTGGAGCAGGGGAGAAGTTGCATCCTTGATCTTTACCTGAAAACAATAAGAAAGGAGGATGTACAGACGAGAGAAATAAAATGGCAATTCACGCTACTCTTTTATAATATTTCTTGCATTAAAAAATAAATCCAAAAATTCCTGTCTTATTATTTTCAGATTTTTTTTTTTTTAGATTCAACTTACAATGATAGGAACATTCTTCCCCTGGTAAGAAGTCATTCTGGTATGGAGAATTTGGAACCTAAGGGATAAGACAGGGGAAATTGCATTGTTTTAATAAGTGAGGAATCATTTAAATGATTCCTGATCGATTACTGACTACTTTATCCTTCCACATGTGAAAGGAACAAAGGAAAATGGTAAAAATTTAGCCTCGGTAGGGTTTGACTGAATAGTGCCAAGCATGGCTAGATTTGAAGTGCAGTGGAAACATTATGGGTTACTCAGAGTGGGTCCCCCAGCAGTTTGAGAAGACTCCTAATCAGAAAGGTGGAGTTCAGATCCCGCCTTCTCTCTTGCTTGGATTTCTTTAAGCTTCTGTTTTTGTTCTGGCTTTTTTCTTAATTTAGGCAATCACCTCTGGTGTATGCTGGCTGCGGTCACTCTTGTCCTATGCTGCCTTTTCATGAAATGCATCTACAACACAGAGAGCCTTGAACCACCAGAGGCAAGTGTCACCATTTCAAAGGAGAATTGCATTTCTTGGTTTCTGTTGTACCTTGAAAATTCTTCCCTTTCCTCCCTGTCTGCAAAGAGACTAGCTGGTGTTTAGATATTGACATAATAACTCCTGCAGCCCTTTCCTCTCATGCAGCGTGCGGTTTGGGATGACTTCACTGGCAGGGCGCTGACTTGCAGTCGGTGGCAGAGCCAGAGGGAAAAGCTATCTGATGGGGGACTTGAGGCGTGTCATGACCAGTTAGTGCTGCAGCCGTAAAATGGAGATAATGATACTGATATCACTCTTTGGTAAAGCATTATGAAATGCTTTCAGGAATATTTCTGCTCCAGAGCCTGGGGTTTTTTGGCCTGGATTCCAAGGAAGTGAGGTGTGCATGATGGTGGTGATGATGTCTGTCTGTCTGCCTATCCATCCCCATATCCCCCCTCCCATAATGCCGAGTGTCTTGGCTAGTTCCTACCAAAGCCAGCAGGAAGTAAAGTCTCGAAGACAATTAAATTCCTACAAATGTTTTTGTTGTTGCTAAACTCAGTAGGCAGGGGAGGTGAGAGGCAGAGCAGGGAAGAGACAGCCAAGCTCTGCCCTTGCTAGCCCTCTTTGGCAGTGGCCGGCAGCGAGCCCCATGCCCCATCCAGCAGGCTGTGGCAGCCCTTGCCAAGGTGCCATGCCAGCATGGTGGGATGTGGAGCAGAGCTGGGCTGTTGGAGGATGCCAGAGGGAAGATGGTGCAGAGACAGGTGATTGCAGAGGGACAGCAGGCACGCGAAGGACGAATCCTACTCTCTCTGTTCTTCGGTGGAATGGGACGTGTTACAGGAAGGGCTCCGACTGAATTTGCTATTTGAAATCCTGGGGGTGGTTTTGTTTATGGCTGCTCTGAACATGCCTGCTTCATGTTCCTGGGATGTTTTCACCCCTCTTCTGCGCAGAGCTGCATTCCTCTGCTGCAAGGAGCTCTGAACCTTTCCTGGCCCCTTCAGCAAAGGTCTTGTGCTCCTTCCCCTCCACGCTGCTTACGTTTTACTTCTGCAGTAAACGCAGATTTAGAGCTGCCTTCTTCCCTTGTAACTGTAGGGCTTCTCCCTGTGTATCCCAGGTAGAAGAGCCTTCCCATTCTCATGAAGAAATTCTCTCTTTGTCCTCATCATACACATTTAGTGTCTGGCAGGCGCTGTTTTCAGTGACAGCTGAATTTCTGCCTTGCACAGCTCTTTGCCTCCAGAGCACTGACCTTTTTCTGCACAGGGCCTCTCACTTACTTGGCACAGCTGTCTGGTTTTGTATTGCTCTGTACATTGAAGGCAGCTACACGATGGTCGTAATAATCACAGGGGTGCAAATTTATTATCTTGTGTTTAGTAACTCAGTAGGGGTACATGTTTATCTTGTTCAGTTGAGTGCTGTTTTTAAGTAGTACTGTATATACAATAGATAGATTCAAAGTTGACTAATCAGGAAAACATCCTCAAGGCTGAAAGAATAAGCGTGAAAGCTATGCAAGATCTGCAGCCTGGTTTTTAGCATTACTTTGTGTCTGGCGTGCTGACCTACATGGCTGTAGGAGTTAGATGTCTCATTTATGCACCCAGATAAAGCCAAGATACTTTAAAGCAATAAGATTCGTCTTGTTGTCTTGGAAGGAGAGTTTATATTTTGCAAGAGAGAAGATATTTACAAATGGATTTTTTTTTTTTTTTTTTAAAGGTCGTATTTATGTAAGCATCCTTTCACTGGGAAGAAGGAACAGGTAAACAAGTAGCCAGCTTACCACAGGCTCTGCGGCTTTTGCAAAGATAGTTATATGAAGACCAAGACTGTTGAACTACCTTCAGGTCGGTTGTTTTCAACCATGTTAGTTTAGGTAGGTTTAAAGTTCAGCTGCTTTGAAATGGAGAAGCCATGACCAGGAAGGAACATGACTGGAGAACATCAGTCGTGGAAAAATACTGTAGCCTAAAGTCAGCTTTGAAGTCCCTGAGTCTTTTTATTGACTTCACAGACTTAAGGTTAGGCCTTCAGTACAGAAAGTCAAGTTCAGACGTGTCCCTGACATTTTTTTTCAGGGATTATTTCTATGTGTGATGTGTACTTCTCTGCTATTTTAATAAGAATCTTTCATATCAAACTTGTTATTATTACTATTACAGCATTAGATTTGTAGGCCTTGGTCAAAGCCCATTTTGGCTAGGCAGTAGAATACATAAATGGTAATAATAAGACTCCACAAACCGTGGAGGAGAATGGAGGTTGCGGAGACTCTGTACATTGGCTCCCAAATCAACCTACCTTTGCAGTCATTTTGCAGATGGTAGCCTGGGCTGTTGTGCAGTGTGAATGGACTAACTAGTCTAGGAAGATCACCTCTAACTTCTGGCTGAAAATCCCATCTTTGAATCAAAGGGAATTTGACTGGAATGGTTTCAGATCTTTGTCTATTAGCTTGTACTTTATTTCCATTTTGTTTTATCTTCATGTACCTCCTGTTCGCATTGAAGTAAGAGGTGCAGAAGACCTCTTTATGTAGATCATGCCATGTCCATTTTCCTGATGAGATGGGATGGTTCCCTGCAATGTATTTTGAAGTGTTTTGTCCTATTAAGTTCCCAGTGTCCAGACCTTGTGGCTTCCTCCACTTCTCTTAAGGAGTAGTTAATAAGTCTTATATCATATTCAGCCTAATAGTCACTTTTTAAAATTTCCCATTAGTCGTAAGTTGCCCAAGACACCATCTGACATAATTCTGTCTTACTCTTTTATGATATTGGACATATCAGCAGGGGTGGAAGCAGCAGTAATGGGATACTGCAAATCATCTGTCCCTTCAGTACATGCTGGGAGATGCTACTGAGAAGCTGTCCACATGATGTGTCAAACCCCAAAGGAGGCGGAATGTACTCTGCACAGGCACTGAAAGATGTTTAGGTTTATCTGGAGCAAAGTGACTGAGCCTTTTTTTGTACTGGCTGATTGAAGTGATGTTGCTGCACCCCAAAATTTCTGAAGGCTGTATTTCATCACTCTGCCTTTAATTTCCTTCTACTGCTCTCGATTCTTTGCTATTTTCCTATCGGTCCTATATGCTCTCTCAACACGAAGTTTTCCTCTCTTCTTATTTCCAGAGTAGATGGTGGAGTTGCATCCCACATGGCTCTGCCATCTGGAACAACTTCCCTGACTCATATTCCTTTTGAGTTTTAACTTTATCCTTGGCCTTTACGTGTTAATCTTGCTCCTAATAAAACAATCGCATCATGTGCCCAGAGGCTTCCAGTTCTCTGCTCAGTCTTTCTGCTCAAGACACGTAGCTTTTGCTGCCCTTTGATACACAAGGAATATTGTGATCTGTGCTTATTATTAGACAAGGAAGACCTGTTCTAGAGACACCTAATCACATACTTAAGTCTAATTCCTGTTCAGGACAACACTTCAGGGCACACTTACCTTTTTAACACCCCCTGATTGCTTCACTGATTTGAAGCTACATACATATTTAAGTACTGTGAACATCATAAAGCCTCAACTGTGAAACATGTTTTTTAAATTAAAAAAAAAATCAAAGTAAAGCATATTGCACAGTCTGAAAATAATGAAAGATTCAACAGAGAAGGAAGATTTCAAATCTGATACTACATCTCCTGAAGTCTCATCTTGAAATCGTCAAACATGCTGTAAAACCAAACAAAAATCCAGCAGCCTTGCTTTTCACTCTGTTGACTCAAAATATTTTCTGCTGTACACTGAGATTTTCAGTAGTTGACATAGTATGCAGTTGTTCTTGCTTAATTAAGAAAGTCTCGTGCTTTCTGAGATCCCATAGTAGAACTGCTGAGTTGCAATATCTCCATACAAAAATTGAGGTTAGTCTGTTGAGTAGCAATGCTACTGCTTTTCTCCTAATGACTCCCCTAAAGCTTCCATGAGACGGGGGGAAAATACAGCTAATAGCAAGCTGTTCCTGGGCACCAGACAGTCCCAGCTTTGTGCAGAGCACGGCTTTGGCATCTGGAGTGGGAGCTCAGTGCCTATCAGCAGCAGTACGTTCATTGACAGAAATCATTGTCCATTGCTGATGGAGGAACGCAGCTGTGTATTTTGTGAGCACTGGTTGCGGTCTGTCAGACTCACCATGAGATCATGGGAGATCTGCTCAAACTTGTGTCTCAGACTGTAAGTCTTGGGTGTGGGGCACTGCAATCAGATAACCACTCACTTTTGAAATAAATGCAAGCTCAGCTGCAGGGCCCTTGCCCAAAAATGCCCCCATCCTTGCCCCTTTCTCACTGTTTCGTTCTTCCTTCCAGGCAGAAACACAAATCCTTCCTAATACAGAAAAAGTGAGGAGGGGAGGACAACGCATGGTTTCAGAGCAACCCATTAAAGGAGGCTCATTTAGAGTCCAGCCAGTATTATAATGGGCTGTCCTTGGGGAGAACATGTCACCTTCAGTGTGTCTCCCACCAAAACCAAGAAGGGGAAATGCATTCCCGTTCGTCCCCAGGAGTAAAGCTGCACTGCCATGTCTAAGCTGCACCTTAGGAAGTCACAGTGCTGTTGAGGAGAAGGGACAGGGAAGGTTCGGTCAAAGCTAAGTGGCTCAGGCTGCTCTTGTAGCCCGCAAAAGCAAAGCTGCCGATTAATTTATTATGGAAACCTGCATGGTGCCAACTGTGGCCCAACTCTGGGCAACTGAGTACAAAGAAGAAAGTAATGCCGTAGGTTGCAGAATGTTTTCATAGGTTTCTCAAGGCTTTTTTGTTTGTTTTCATTTGGTTTAGGTTTTTTTGCTTGGTTTGCTGACCCTACCTAAGCATCCAGCTAAAGTTCTTTCAGTCACGACCATCCCCTCCTTCCCCTGGATCACGGGGGAGTGGTGTGGTGACTTCTCATTTGCTTCTGGTGTGATGACACAGGCAGCGTTGTTGCATGAGAATATTTTCAAAGCCTGAGTGTGGGCATATGATTGTCAAAGTCGAGGGTTTTTTTAGTACAAAATTTGAACCACAGTGCTTCATTAATGAGCGGTTTGCCTTTGTCCTCTTTAAAATGAGGAAAGTAATTGAAGACTATGTAGTGCTTGGTTTCTTGTGAATCGTGGGGATTGCACGGCTGAAAGTGTATTTGCCAAAGTCCTTTCAAACTGCATTGCCTTTGTGCCTCTCACATAGTTCCCTGTCCAGACTCCCATGAATCTCTACTTTTTTACCTCTCTTAAATGCTCAGTGGACATGAAGAATCTTCCTATGTGTGGAACTGGAGGTGCTAATGCGGGTAAAAAAGATTCACGTGTTCCTTTTCCCGTTCATCACAGTTCTTGGAGATTTTTGTGGAAAGTTCACCACCTGAGGACCAAACTAAGCCTCCTTCTTCACAACCTACCGTCATTAGACTATAGGATTAAGCCAACCTGAAGCAGTGTTTTGGGGAATTTCTGAGAAGTCTGTTGTCCCCAGCGATCTCTTTCTTTTTTTTTTTACTCTGCTTCGCGTGCTGCAGAAAGCATATTCCTCACAGCAGCGCTGCCACGCTCATCAGTTCAGCAAATGTTTCCTTGGCATCAGATTTGCTGTTTTTGAACCACGAAATGCTTTTAGGTGAAGTTATCATAATATAAACTGAAAATTGACAGGCTGAATAGTTGTGGTTAGTATGTGCTATAGTGGTGATGACATGGGAAAATATGTTGTTTTTCTCCAGATGACTGTTTGAGGTTAGTTCTAGACCATTTTGTTCATGATGTGCCAGCTAAAATTATGAGAGCATGACTTTGAAGTAAGCAGGTTAGTCTGATTTTATTTAAAAAAAAACCCCAAAACTGACAAAGGCCTGTTGTCAAAGAATGGAAGTTGTTGTTATTTTTGGATTTAAAAAGAATGGAGCCAACTTTAGAAGGAGTAAAAGGTTAAAAGGACTAAATTTCCCCTTCCGAGTTCATTTCAGTGCATAATCTAACCAAAGGTGTCTTGCTCGTGGGACTAGCGTGGGCAAAGCGTGGCCCGCAGGGCAAAAGCCGGCGGAGTTCAGGTGCCTCTTCTTCAGCAGAAGATGGTAGCGTGAAAGGGGGCTGGGTAGAAGCAAGCAAAGCCGGTTCTTTTTGCTGACAGCAAAGCAGCATTTCGTAGACCCGTTCCTTGTGTACCTTTCCGTTATTCAGGACCCGGAGTGGTACCGTGTCCTGCCAGGATGGCAGTTCAGCAGAGCCATGGGTGGCATCTTGCACACTCCATCAGTTATGGGACGATCTGCACGCACCAAAAGATGTCACGGTGCTGAGTCAAGCAGGCAGTGCTCGAAAGGACCACAGAAACATATGCCCTGTTCAGAAGAGAAGCAAGAAAAGGAGGCATTAGGCAGGAGGTGGTGTTTGATGTCTTCGTATCTAATGATAAAAACAAAAGTGACTCAAATGTCACTTTCTTCCCAAACAGAAGTCTTTTTGGTGTGGGCTGCCAGTCCCTGTTAGGAGTGATATGCAAATTACACAGAACTTGCGTGTGGCGAAATGATGGTTTCTTTTTCTTTCATCTGCCTCCATTTCGCTTTGTGCTGCAAGGTTGCAGTTGCATGTAAAAGGCTTGACATATTTAATGGCACATTGAACTGCAGCAGAAAGAGCAGCAGAGGAAAGTAGAAGGATAGTGGAAGACACATTAACCAAACTTACATTTTCAAATAAAACCCTGCAGTTTTGGTAAAGCCCTTGCTCCACCTGCTACACCCATGTGTAAGTCTGGGCTTTAAATCTGTGCCGGGGTCTTTGTGGCGTTTGGGCACAGAGAGGCAAGTTAGCTGTGGAGGAGCAGCCTTGAAGGTGAGCTTGCCTGCCTTCACCCCTCCTGAATTGCTGTGCTGAGATGAGGTGGGTCGGACGGCCCACTGAAGTGAATATTTTTCTGATGTTTCCATGTTTTCTCTGCTTGTATGGGCTAATCTTGCCTCTTTTTGTGCTGTGGGGAAGACTGGGGAGTAGAGCATGTTGCTAACATCTCCCCTGCCCATGAGCTGAGGAGCCCCTGAAGCTTCTTGAAAGTTAGACCAACCTGACTGGTGTATGGTGACCTTTAGCCCCAGCAAACACAAAGAGCGCATGGTATGGATGACCTGTTTCCAAAACACCACCAAAGAGCCAGAGGAGGAGGTATTCTAATAATCCTGATATTCTTCTAATTCTGATGGTCTTCTAATGACTCCTGGGCACCATTCCCTTTCTCAGCAGTTCCCTCTTCATTCTTTTGCGTTCCTCATGTCAGTACAGCCAGTACCCTGAAGAGTTTAGTTTTAAGGCCCTAACTCAGAAAAGCTCCTGTTTTCCTTACTTCTGATTAAATATTGTAAAATACTTGAATCCATTTCAGTTAAAATAATGATAGCATATTGATTAATATGATAATATTGATAATATCATCTGACCAGTACAATTGTTTAAGAAGGTTAAGTGTACTTGGATATAAATAATAAGACCAATTTATTTAAGGACGGTGAGTGGTTATGATCATCGAAACGGTGCCCTTTCAGGATTGGCATTTGTATGTCTAGAAATGAAGGCAGGTGGAACAGCTAGCTACTTTTCTCAGGCAAGTATCCTGCAAAGTTCACTGCAAGGATAAATGCTGGTGTTACACATTGCGCGTCTGAAATAAAAAGGTGAGATTCTGACAATTCTCCAAGTCAGTTACTGACACATACCTTCTCTCCTTTCTGGGGCATTTCACCCCACGTGTGCTTTTTTCATTCCCTGGGTGATGGTCTCGTTCGTAAGATAGAAGCAAGAAAAGGCAGCAGTAGATAGAAGGGGATGTTTGTGTCTGTGTATTTAATGGTAAAAACAAATGTGACTCGACTGTCACTTTCTTCCAAAATAGGAGCCTTTTTGGTGTGGGCTGCCGGTGCATGGTAGGATGTGGTGGCTTTAATGCACCTACTTCACTTTAGCGAGACCAACACACTTTTAATTTTCACCGCCTCACTCCCAGTCTTTGGGGCAAGCACTTGCATCACAGTTTGCAGGGACAAGGTCTTTGCCTTGAAATTGTGCTGGGAGGACATTGAGGCACGCACAGCAGGATGCCAAGCACAGTGGGATCCTCATCCTGACTGGGGCCTCTGGGCACAATATTGTCATAAATTTTAAGTAATAATAGTACTGTAAAAAGTTAAATAAAGGTGTCAAGTTAATTTTCTGCTCCCCTCCCCTCAGGCAAGTGAGCATAAATTGAATTTTCTAATAATTAGCCCAAGCAATTATCACTGAATGGATATACCTGATTTCTGTGAATTGTGGCAATACATGGAGGACTGATTGTGCAAGGAGCAGGGAGGTTCCCAGACTGACCTGGCAGGATCTGGTCCAGTTGTACAGATACTATATGAGTGCATTTGCCATTAATTGAGTTAGTTGTAGTTTATATGTGTATTGCCATACAGGTCAGATTTTGGTCACTTACATTTACAGCCTTAGAAAATAATGCACTGAACTGTCTGCGCCGGGCTTATTAAACTGTCATATTAAACCATTTTACAGTTGCAGGCAGCCCTTCCCAGACGTATTGTAGGGCCTGTTAACAAACACCTGTCAAGTTCAATTGAAACGTCTAAGTGGCCTGAGCTACAGCGTCTGCTGCCGCGCCAGAGAAGGCAGGGCAGGGCTCGCACAGCGCGCCAGCCGCGTCGAGTAACGCGCTCAGAGATGAGGTGTTTGGGAGCAGGGGGGCTTCGAGGAGCTCTTGGCTTGCCTTTCGACATGGTGGGTTTTGGTAGTAAATAGTGAGGAGAAGAGGGGAAAAAATAGCTTTGTGTAATGCAAAAAGCCTTTCCGTTCCCTGTTACCCGGCTGTGACTTAAGTTTCAGAACATTTCAAGCTTTTCTTGGCTTTTTTTTTTTTTTCTCCTTTTTTTTTCAAGTTAAGATATGGAAGAGTAAACAGACCTTTTCCTCCGTCACTGACTTGAATGAGGGCTGGCCCCTGGTATACGTGTGAAAATTGCTTGGCTAGGAAAGATGTAATGTTCGTTGTATCGTGGCTTTGGAGATAAAAGTCCAAACTCCCTAGCGGCTTGTCTTGACAGAGGGTACTACTTGTACATCTTTGCTTCCAGAAACTGAGCTTACAAGAGAGGAGAGGGGGGAAGTAAGCCCAGTAGCATCTCAGAAATGTTTGTGGAGGGTTTTTTGTTTCGTGTTCGGGGATTTTTTGTTTTTCCTTTTTTTTTTAAAAAATCATGAACTCCGAATCCAAGGAGGCTCAGCAATCAGCGTGTTTGAACGCCAGCCAAGGAACTAAACTGGCAGCCATCCATTCTGATATCAATGTGAGTGAAATGTGTACTCAGTAACTGGATTCAGGCCCTTCATAGTTTGCAAGCAAATATTTCTGCTTTTGCAGATCAGATAAAAAAAAAAAAAACAGAAAAAGCTGTGCAGCTCTCAGCATGTGAGAGAGAGAGGTCTGCATCTTTGCAAAAGGGCGTTAACATTTCTGTGTCCCAAAGTCCTGGACCTTATGTCATCACATTGAAGGTGATGTTCTATTTCCAAAAAACATTTAATTATGTCTTTTAATGCTTTAACTACTAAATCTGCCTTGCATAAAGGCTCTAAGTACCTCACACTGGTAATAAGCTGTAGGAAAATGGAGTAAATTGGCATTTTGCAAAAAGGTTCTGTGAAACCAATGGCAAGCTATGCAAATTACAGCCAAATTTGCATTTCGTCTTGGGTTTAGTGATGATATGCACAGCATGACTTTGGCAGGTTTGCCTCTTGGGATGGTGTATGCACTGGTGGTATGGCCCTGTAGGGTCAGTTGAACGAGTGTAATGCGGTGATTTTCCATGCAGTGTCTCAGAACCACTGAGCGACGTGCAGATGAAACGGATTTTGAAGAGTAAATACATTTAGTAGGAGGAAAAAGTGTTATACAAATCTTCCACCTTGCCAAAAGAAGATTAACAGTTTTGTTTGGTGCTGCTCGACTTTCCAGCCTGACTCTCTTCTGCTGTCTTACTTTTTTTGTTTTTATGCTTTGGTTTAGAAAGCATCAGGACGAGGAGGTGATGTAGAGTTCTTGTGCGCTGGGTGCTCAGAGCATTAAAGCAATATACAGGTGAGGGTGACATGTTACAAGCAGCTGACGGTGCAGTTTCACAGCCTTTTTGTTCGCTGAACCAATGGCAGCTCTCAAGACCTGTTGTTGTGCTCAGCTGAGAAGGAAGGTGGGAGTGTACTTGAGGTTTCTGGTGGTAATAATGCTATTATGGTGAGGACAACATGCAAATGCTCTCTCAGACCCATTTGCAGTCTGATTTTGGATAGAAACATACGCTTTTTAAGTGTTACTGGAGTGTACCGCTGAAATGACCTTACCCGTTTTTTTCCTCATACAAGTTTGGTTTCGTGTCAGGAATTCATTCAGTATATTGAATTGAAAAAAAATCAAATAGAAATAAATCAAATTAATTGCAGTTTATTGGCATTGGCCTGCACGTGCTGCATGTTCTCTCCAACCAGCTATTGGAACACAAATTTGTTGTCTTTTCTGCTGTAAAAACGGAGCAAAAAAAAAAAATTTGTGTATGCTTTGCTTGTCACAAAGGGTGAGTTTGCCCCAGCATCCCTTCCCAGTTAACCAGTGCTGTGTGACTGCTCCATCCCGCAGGGTGCTGGCCACCCCAAAGAAGCACGAGGTGTTTTCATTTCCCCTGCCATGATCCTGCATCCTTTGAAGAGAATGAAATATCAGCCGCCAACCTGCTTTGGGTTGGAGTCCTACGAGGGCTGCTCAAGAGCAGCCTGAGGGAAGCATCTCTCCGTAGTGCAGTAGGTGAGCAGCGTTTCTCCTTAAGGCAGGGCTTAAGTAGGAGTTCAGCGGTTTAGGGCAAAGCGCCTGCTACAACGCTGTCCCAGATTTAAGCACAAGCGTAAGTACTCTCTTCCCGTGACCTCAGGCACACTCAGCGCTCTGTTACTTTGCCTTACAGAAGCAGAAGGGAGTTTGGCTGCTTTCAAATGAAGTCTGCCAAAAAACCACCAACCCGACAGCCCAGCAAGCATCTTCATTTTTTTCTTCCTTGGCTTCTATAAATAGTCAAAACATTTTTCAGAGCAAGTTTAGTTAATGTTTTGTGGTGGTGAGTGAACACTGTGATGGTCTGATAATGTTTTGTGCTCCTGAATCTCATCACAAGATGCGTGAGTGTAATTTAATTTGGGTTTTTAAATGAGGGGAAGAAAGAGCTCTATGGAATCTCATCTGAATTTTGTCATTGACTTCATGAGAAGCCCTTTGAGTGCATTCGGGAATAGTTTGGCTTCTTATTTAGCTGTATCATTGGATACATGTTGAAAGTTTTCCCTTCTTATCCTTACCACACTGACAATCACGTCATTCTTGAAATGAATGCTCCTTTTTCTGTCCATATGCAAGAAATTATGCGAACATCTGTGTAAGTCACAACGTACAAGAAGGCAGATTCTTGGTGGCGAGCTGCAGAGCCCGTCTGCCGAGCCCCTGTCTGCAGAGGGTCTGTGCACAGCCAGCAGCTTGGTTCTCCCACCGCAAGCTGACCGTCAGTTTCGTGTCCCACCGCTTCACTACTAGTAAGGACTAGTAGGGTTTTGTCTTTTTTTTTTCCCCTCCCCTTTTTTTTTTTCGAGTACCAAATGTATAGTTTCGTTCTGGCAGCTGGTTTTATCAAGAAAATGGTATCAGAATTGTGTGGGATTTTGTGAGTCATTACCAGAAATACTGCAGTGGGTGGATTAGCCCCTTCAAAGCGGCTGCTCTGACTGTTTTCGGGGTAGTAAGGTGCAGGGAAAATAGGGTCGCGCCCGTGATTTTTTTGCAAGCACCCTCGGGAATACCCTCGGCGCGGGTGATGTCCTTGTTCTGTCGGCAGCTCTCTTGGGAGCAGAAGGAAGATGAGTGGTGCTCCCCACCCTCCCTGCAAGCAGAGCGTTTCTCGCGGCTCTCCCTGCGTGACAGGGTGCTGGAGCACCAAACACACGCGTTGCGGTTGTGTAGCTGTGTGACACGAGCCTGTGGCGTGGGCAGCCGGGGCAGCAGCTCCTGCAGAAGCGCCCAGAAGAACGCACTTAGGTGACTGTGCTTTAGGTGTCGAGGCTTTCAAATCAGCCTCGCCAGCTTGTAGCTGGGTTTATTTCAGTTGTAGGTATCAACGCTTCTTCCTAAAGGGTTGCTGCCTCTCCGCCTACGAAATGTGGCTGTGTTTCCATCCCAAACCTCGTTGGAGAGCACGCTCCCTGGAGTAAATCAAACCCAAGTGCTTTCTCCTCGCTTTTAATGGCACAGCCCAGCCCCGCGTGGACTCTGACTGACAGCCTGGTCTCACGGGAGCGACACATCCTCCCGGTAACAGCCCGTTAGTGGGGCACTTGTGGAAACATTTGCTGGGTTCGTCACATGATGTGCGGACTTTTAATCGTGGAAACCATTAGGGAACAATGTTCAAGACTTTTTCAGAGTCATGCTGCCCGCCATTCAAAATCACTGGTCTTTGGAGGCCAGCACCAGGAGCCACCGCTCCAAGCCTACGCTGCCAGGACCCAGAGCACACAGGTTTGCATTAGCACATCCCGCTGCTGATGTGTTTTCTCTCTGACATGAGGGTGAGGAGGTGTGCGCATGTTTGGTCTTGTGTGCTTCATCCAAGCATTTAGCAGCAAGGTTTCTTACCAGAAGCACGTTTGGTTTGGGTAGACGCTTTCCTGTTGAGTCCTAAAGTATAATACCATCCTGTGCACTAAAAAAAAAATTTCCCCTTCCAAGAGATAGCCAAAGCAATGTGAGGAGAATGTTTTGATGAAATCGGAACAGGGGTGGAGAGGAGGAGCAGCAGAGACCGGTCTCCTGCCACTGTCCAGGTAATGCTCCTAATGAAGTGTACTGCAGCACTGACACACAGCAGAAATCTGCTTCAGTGAGTGATGGCTTGTTGTGCCTAATGCTCTCCCAAGCATAATTTATGACAAATAAATATGCAATGGCCTTCCCTGCTTTGTCTTACAACTCTGCTGCTTTTATATTTTTGCTTGGTTTGGGAATGTCAAAGAAAAACAGCATTGTTGTTTCCAGCCAGCTCCCGGAGCAGCCGTGGTGGGAGCAGGGTGCAGGTAGGTGGCTGCTCTCCAGCCTTCCTACGGGACCCCAGAGCACAGCTGTCTCCCCCAGAAGTCACCCGGCAGATGGGGACTGCCAGCCCCTCGGCTGGGCTCTCCAGCCCCGGCTGTGCTGGAGGCCGCAGAGCTGTGTGCAAGGAGCAGCAACCTGGCTCTCAGTGGCGGAGGCAAGCCAGGGTAGAGCAGCTGGCCGGCATCTCAGCCGCCTCCTCCCAGGCAAGGTGGGCAGTCTGCAGCTCTTGTGCTTTGCACGGCGTGTATGTATGCCCAGAAAGTGGTTATTTGGTAAGGTTGCAGAGTATCTGATTGTGCTGTACCGCAGTCCCTGCGAAGCATAAGTAAGAGCTGTAGCCGTAGGTCCAAACTGCAGTAAGGTACGGAGGCGTCCCTGATAGTGAGATGGGACCCCCTCCAAGCTCGGGCAAACGTCCTCCCATGCACAACCCTTGCACATGCACCGTGTCAAGCAGTTGCTTGGTATATCAAGGAAAGACCAACCTCTCTTCCCCCTAAACCATCCCTGTCGCTCCTTTTTGCTTCTGGCAGCTCACTCACACCATGGGACGGGCAGGGCGGGCGTGCAAGACAGATCCTGTTGCAGGGAGCAGAGGAAGCATGGTAGATAGGCTTTGTACCCAGCTCCCACGAGAGGCACCGAGACATGGTGCGAGGAAGAGCCGGGGGAGCATCTGCTCGATGTGGTTCTGGAGCACGGTGGCTTTTGCTGCTTCACCGGGTCAGGTTTCCCTGCGGCTACGCCTAGCAGCGATGGCTGGTCAGCAGCTCCGGCCTTTCTTCCCCACCTTTATGCAAGTGGCAGCACGACATTGCTGCTGCTGATGGCCAGGGGGAACAACTGCCTATCTGCAAAGATTAAAAACCCGTTTTCAGCGTGCTGCTGGAGCAGGTGTGGGAATTAGTCTGCCTTGGCATGGCTGCAGCTTGTGAGTGAGGAGGTGGTGGTGGTCACCTGCGTGCCTCTGAGTGGGCTGTGCGTGGTAGTCAGGACGCAGCATTTGCAAACTGAAGATCAACAGGGCGAGTCCTCCCGTGCCAGCCCGGCTGTGAAGAGCTCACACACCCAGGCCTGGGGCAGCACCAGCTCTGGGCATGCCGCGTGGTGGGGAACTGGTGGGCCCTGTGGTCACTGTGCCAGCAGCGCTTGTGGCAGGAGAACCTTTGAAAGGAAGCAAGTTGCAGCTTCTTTGGGATGCTGCAGGCAGGGCAGGGCAGGTGCCATTCTGGTCCTGGTCCTTGTCCTGGCAGAAACCAGACCTTTGTGGAGGACTATGTTATACCTTGTCGTTGCATTAGCCCTATCTAGAACTTCCATAAATGTATTTCTGGATTTCCCCAGGCGTATTTTTTTTCCCTCTCTCCTCTCCCTCTCCTCTCCCTCTCCTCTCCCTCTCCTCTCCCTCT
>Ga0065711_1003332_pt1 | contig 36039 bp, 21 predicted proteins | sample Hoacrofraction12_FD_59098 | JGI IMG/M metagenome (GOLD analysis project Ga0065711, IMG submission 59098) | Hoatzin crop microbial communities from Cojedes, Venezuela - Epithelial fraction 12 v2 (version 2) | ecosystem: Host-associated > Birds > Digestive system > Esophagus > Crop | place...
GGGTTGGAAGGGACCTCTGTGGGTCACCCAGTCCAACCCCCCTGCCGAAGCAGGGTCACCCAGAGCAGGCTGCACAGGACCTTGTCCAGGCGGGTCTGGAATATCTCCAGAGAAGGAGATTCCACAACCTCCCTGGGCAGTCTGTTCCAGGGCTCCGTCACCCTCAGAGGGAAGAAGTTCTTCCTCGTGTTCAGCTGGAACTTCCTCTGCTTCGGTTTGTGCCCATTGCCCCTTGTCCTGTCGCCTTGTACTGGCCAGAAATGGATGCAATTTTTTTAGAAATCCATGGCAATCGGAGAGCCCTTGACTGGCTTTCCTGCAGGAGGCAGCATTTTTCTCCTCCCAGTGCAACAACAGGAGAGATTATTTTGTGTCCTTAGCTTTCCTGCATTAGCAATCAATGCTGCCCTTCCATGCCTGCCGCGGTGCCACCTGTACAGCCTCGGCACACTCCTTCATCCTGCTGTCTTTGTGTTCCATTTCCCCTTTCCCCGCTGCTTGCTCATCACATCAGAGAGCTTCTGCCTCTGTCAAATATTAATAAGACCACCACATTTCTATTAAAACCATCGTTAGTTTTTAAGAAGTGCTTGAAGGAACTATTGAAAATTCTGATGACTTCTCAGAAATGAGACAGAATATCAGAAATGAGACATGAATTACAGAAAAGCCTTCGATGGAACTGTTTACTGGTGTGCTGCAGCATCGGTGCAGCCACCATGGCCATGCAGGGTATGCAAGGGCAGAGCATTGCATAGCTGTGGGAACACCACACTGTATCAAGCTGCACCGTGCAAAACAAGCAGTTGCATCTTACAAGGCTCCTTGCTATGGTTTACTTTACAGCAGCTCAGATGTGTAACCTGAAACATTTATGAATTAAATTTTCTGAAGGAAAGGATGAGAATTCACTGGAGGACTACTTTAACATCCTACTCCCAAAAGCTCGTAAGTTCTCTGCATCTAAACCTGGGTTATACAGCAAGGTGTAGGATGTACAGAGAAACATGAGGCATGGTGACACAGTGCTCTCCCAAGCTAAAGAATTTGGCTTGAAAGCAACCTCAGAAGCAAGTTTTTCAGCACAGCAGTGGATTATGTGCAGTGAAAACTGTTCTGCAACACCGTGCTTCTGTGCAAGGGCTTCGCCTGAGAAGAATTTGCCTTGCACCTGGAAGATGAAAGGAGCCTGGCTTCAAAGAGACGGGGAGGCTAATCGGAGGAATGTCAGCTTAGGAGCAGTCTGGGGACCAGGCAAATGCTAATGATAAGAGAAGAAAGGTAATGTTAAAGACAGCTGAATGTAAGGGGCCTTAGGTTTCTGTTACAGCCCTAACCACCGACACTGGCTTTTGGAAGGATCACTTTGTTTCTTGGAGTCTTACATAGCTGGCCAGAAGTGTTGACCTTCCCAGGGGCCTCTTCAGGCACAAACCAACAGCTATCTGAAGCCGTGGACTGATGGGACAGCAGAATTGTGCTTTGCATGAGCAAGAGGGTGTCTGTGTGTGCAAGAGGGAGAGGGGGCCTTCCCTGGCTTCTGGAGGGAGAAGCCATGCTGGCAGTGGGCAGACCCAGGAGGATGGTGAGAGTCTGAGGAAGGGCATTCGCCTCGCTTCCTTGCAAGCTGTCTGCTGATGCTACGCTAAGCACATGGTTGGTACTGGGCAGGGGAAGGGCCCGTGCGCACAGGGCTGGTCACGCAGGCAGCGGGGACCTTTCCGGGGGTGGGAAAGTGGCTTTGTGCCGCTGCCCTCGGTTTCCAGGGAAGGCTGAGCCTCTGAGAGTTTTTCTGAAGTGCTGCCAAATCCCTGCCTACAGTCAGATGTGGTACTTCGTGGGATTATTAGAGGATTTGATTAGCAGGTGCCAAGGAGTTTAGCTCCAATGCTGCAAAGAAACATGTTAGTCCAAACCGTAAAAGACTTACTTGGATTTTATTGGTATCTACACAGCAATCTTCCAAGACATTGAGATGTATCTGCAGTGACTAGTGGCTTATTGTGGCATGTGTAGGATGAGCCATGCTGTCTGTGTGTTGGTATCAAAAGTTACTGATGGCCTGTGACTGAGCCTTCTACCCCCCAGAAACAAGGGCTATGTGACAGCTTAACTGAGAAATTAAACACTCTGGTAGAGTTAAAATCCTGGGAGTGGCGAGCAGAGCCTCTGAATAAAAAGGCTGAACCAAGGGCAAATCTGGGGCTTTAATTGTGAGTTCCCTCTGTGATTGGTAGAGTGAAGGGTGTTGAGGAACAAATGTCTGATCATTCATCGAATTACTGGCTGGTCTGGAGTGTCCTTGGCTTGCAATGTAACAGTAACCGCGGATGTAGTGAGAAACACTGCGTTAATCCCCTCCCTTCAGCAGAAAAAAGCCAGCAGTATCAGTCTTGTTGAAGAAGCTGGGAGCACGAGTGACAGGTTAAACAGAAATTACACGCCACGTCCTTTGATTTTTGTGCTGCTTCTCTCAAACTCTAGCTGCAAATGGAGGCCAGAACAAAAGACGACTTGCTCCTGCAGAAAGCGACTGCGCGAGGGCTGTGAGCCCCCTCCTGCCGCCTGACGGGGGGCCAGCACTGACTCAGCCCCTCTCCTGGGAGCTGGCGTTGTTTGCGAGGAGAAGTGTGTCAAGGCAGCGCCTAGCCCGGCTGCTCCCATCTGGGAACCGCATCCGAGCATGAAGGCTGGAGCTGTGTTGGCCTTCCAGGCCAGCCATTAGATTTATGCCTGCTCTGATCTGCTGGAGTTTACTGGAGTTACTCAAGGACAAGGGCAACAGCAGTGTACCTGGCAGAGCTGCAGGCCAGGTTTGAGGATGGGGAACCGGGAGGTTCGGGAAGGAGGAGGGAAGGTTGGGAAGGAGCCTTTTTACTCCATATTGTCAGGCAGGTAGTGACCCCTTCCCCAGGCACGGGGGATCAAGGACTGCTCAGATTAATGAGGCTTCCTTTACTCTGCATTTCCCAAGTTAAAGCTTTCATTTTGAGGGCTGTACACATAATGTTATGAGTAATTTTTGTTCGTCTTACTAACTGTTAGGCACTCTTCTGAGCAGGAAAGCGCTGACCGTGAGTGCCAGGCACCCGGCAATCGCAATTCCTGCTGAGTGCCATGTCTGGAGCCGTGCGCAGAGGGCGGTCCTGGTTTCACTGTTTGTTGGCTGCAGCCTACAGGAATAGTTCATTTGTGGCAGATGCAGAAAAGGCCAAAAACTTCCTCCTCCTGTTTCAAATTAAAAATCCAGTTCCATTTTTTTTCCTGAGTCCAAGGCCAGCAAATGAAGAATTCTGGCCAAGATGCTGATTTTACCCACTGACCACGAATAACAGCAGGAACAATGCACTAGAGGTCCTCTCTGATGCTCAGTCCCAAAAGACTGCGGCCTCTTCCGTATTTTTAACAAGCACATTTATGTGCTCCAAACCTCATCCGCAGGAATGAAAACAGCATCAACTTAAATTCAGGTGATGTGAGCATGAATGACTTCGTCTGAAAAAAACCCAAAATTTGCTTGGATTTCTAACTATGCTTTACTGGTCAGCTAAATAAACCTTTCTTGCAGGAATAAGGGGGGGTTTTAACCCTCCCCACTCCTCCACACAGGCACAGATCTCCCGTCATGTGAGTGAAATAGGCTTGATGCCCTGGTGATAAGAGATCCCAGCTGTTTCAGGATTTTCGCTTGGGTGGGAAGGGGCTTGCAAAGCAGTCGTGTTTGTGCAGGGATGTATTATGTCAAGAGTGGGGAGAACTCCGTGTTTGTCCTGGCATAACAATGACTTGGCATGGGCTCAGTCCTGCTTTGCAGCTTCATTTCTGGGGCCAGCCTGTAAGCTCAGGAGGAAAATATCAGCTGGTCCAAGTGCTGTAGGGCAGTTTCTTTTTAAAAACTGCCATCAAGTTATAACATGTGATTTATCTTCTAATGAAATAACATCCCCACCCTTAAATCATGATTTAAGGACACAGAAACTCTGATGAGCCTTTTATAAGTAACATTCATAAAATCATTTACATGTGTCATACGACTGTGCTGGAGGTTGCCAAGGCATTGCCCTGCCCTTGAGAGGGAGAGGCTGAGACAGGGTTTGAGTGTGTGTGTGGTGTCACACCGGGGAGGTGTGACACCTAAGGTGTTGATTGCAGTCCATTTTTTGCCTCCCAGTCACCTGAGCTGGAACAGTCACAAAGCTCCGTAAGCTGAGTTCAGGCACAGCAGTTTCAAGGGCTGTCTGTGCAGCGCTCTTTTCTTCTGCTTCTTTCCTTTTCCAATTAAATTTAAAAAAAAGTAGAAGTGAAGCGATAACTGACATTGCAAACACTAAATTAGCCACAATGGTGAAAGCAGGAGTGCCAGGGAGACGGAGCAGAGAGCAGGATACAACCCAGCAAACAAGCTTGACAACGAGTGGAGGAGCAGGAGGCTTTACAACGTCCTCTGCTGTGCTCGAGCCTGCCCATACACGTGATCATCGAAGGTAACTTCTGACTCCGAGCAGATGCCCGCAGCGGTACGCTACAGGGCAGTAGCAACGCAGCTTTCAGCTAATTACCACAACGGTGTCCTTTGCTGACAGAGTGCCAGTAGTGGGAGGCCCCTGAGTCGCGAGTGCCGTGTTTCGCTGTCTGTGTTGCAACAGTGTTTGGGGAAGATCTGCTTGCAGAGCGCTGGCAGCCGCGCTGCTGTATCAGTTCTGCTGCTCCCCACTCCTTTGCGGGTGATTTCTGGGCCTCCTCCTGGGGGCCGGTGTCGTCAGAACTGGTGCACAACTGAGACCTCGAGGTTTACAAAAAAAGGAACTGAATTTCTCATTCCAGACTTCAGTTTTAATTCCTGTAGAAACAAAGTATTCTTCCCTCCTCCCCCAAATACAAAGACTAGCTGCTGAGGATCTGCCACGTAATCCGTCAAGGCGGGAGACGATCAGATCACCTGAAGGGATGTTTGTGAGTACCAGCTGCAGCAGAGAGCTAGCGGCTCTGTGTATACCTGTTAATGGCCTTCCAAGGAAAACAAGGGATTGTCAATATCTGGAGGACCCACCTAAGGAGCAGGATACTGGCACGTCTTTGCCATGAGCTCAGAAACTTCTCAGAAGAGAGGGCAGTCTTAGGAATAAGTTTCCCTGGAAAGGAAATTCAAATTCCTATAAATCACAAGTTCTAATCCCAAAACTAAAGTAAACCATATGCCTGTCCTAGCCATGTTTTCCTCCTTCACCCTCATCCATTGTTTTTTTAGAGGGGAAGTTTTCCTCAGGCTGCTTTTTCTTTGCTTTTTCTTTCAATTGAATTGGTTCTTTGTTGTTTTCTTGGAAACTGCCTCCCTCTTCCTGCTCCCACACTTTTTTTATTCCCTTTCTCCTTTCCATCTCAAAAAGTGCCGCTGGAAGAGCTGATACCACCACACAGTGCCTGCTTCTGGGTAGGAGAGACCACCGGACCCAGGGGTGCTGGAGAGCAGAGGTGGGGTTCTCCTCCCTGGCCTTGAGCTACTTAGAGATGGACATGTGTATCCTAAGCTCCCTTGACAGTCAGTGGAGAGAAATAAGCCTTCTAGGGGCACAAGTGCCCCAGAGTGTGTTAGATTATGCTTTAGGTCTAGATGAAACACACCTAGACTCTTTAGCGTCTAGATCAGTCAGGGTTGTGAAGGTATTTAATCAATACCTCACTCTTTGAGTCTACTACTGACCTGGCGGGTAGCTTTGGCAAGCCACGTACCAATCTGTAAAGTGAAATGATGTTGTGATTTTACTGAAGACTGTAGCTTGATGAAGTTTTACTTTGGCTAGAGCAGGATTTGGCTGTGTGCAGTGCTGTTATCCTATGTTATTTTTGCCTTCTTTTTTAACCTTTGGACTCTTTTGCAATAGGAAGTTTTGTCGTTTCTTTACTTGGCAAGGGCTGGTCCAACATCTGCAGCCACAGGGATCAGAGCTGGAGTTAAAAACCCCTCTCTTTGCAGGCCACAGCTTCCTTCATCCAGAGAGCAGCTAACCCCTCTCTTCCCAGAGGGCTGCTGCTGTTTTTGGAAGGAGAGTGACAGAGGACGTTGAGTGCTTTCCTCTTTGCTTAGCAGGAGTTTCCAGCCCTCACTGGCGGAGGACACTAGCAAGGTTCACTGCATCAAAGAGCCCTCCAAGGCGTGGCCGGTGGGAGAGGTGGTAGGCAGCAAACTGGCCAGGGTTTGCCGTTTGGTTCTTGTCTCCTTCAGGGAAGGTGAGGCTAGGTCAGCTGGAAGCATCGACAGGTCGCGTAGTGCCCAGGGCACGGCAGCTGGGCAGGAGTACCTGGACTCAGAAGAAGCGCATGGTGTGGGTGAAGGCCTGAGCAGAGTGCTGGGCAGAGGTACCTGAACTCAGAAGAAGCGCAAGGCGTGGGTGAAGGGCTGAGCAGAGTGCTTAGCAGATAACCTGCCTGATGCCATGGCTTTGGCAATGTTACCAGGTCTCAGTTGCATTATGGATTCACAATATTTAGTGAAATAAAATTCTTGGTCTGTTCTCAAAAACAAACAAATCTCCCAGACAAAACCAAGTTTTTGTCCAGGAGAAAAAGCTGGCAAATACAAACCAGTAAGCCTGAGAGTGCAGACCAAAAAAAACGTTTGCTAGTAGGATCCAAAGTTAACTGTAATGTTTCGTAATTTTACTCAATCCTGTTGATTTACAGGGTCCAGTTCAGAGGATTTCAGCATTCCTGAGCCTCCTCTGTTTTGTTGAGTGTTAAGACATGTCAAAGTCACCCCATGCTATTTTCTCTTTCACTCCTTGCTTTATGCAATTTTTTAATTGCATCTCAAATCTGAGGTCACCAGATGCAGCTGTGCTTGCTTTTGCACAATTAATGAACTGCAGATTAGCACAATTGAAACCATTCTGCTATTTTCATCCGTGCTGACTGTTACCCAACAATACTTACATTCTTCATTTTTTCATCCCACAGCTTTACCAAATTCTTCTTGTCCCAGTTCTCTGCTAGGTTGGATTCTACCGTGCATCGTTTCTCCACAGGAACATCCTGACTGACAAAGGGAAGGACTCTTCATCCTCCACTTCAGTGACTGATCGGGTTTACAGCCTCTGTAAGTTGAGTTGCTGGTAATGTCCTTGAAAAAAACCCCGCGTGTTCAGTTCCATGCACGACATGAAATAACAGGATATCTGGTTATTAGCTTTCTTATTCACTTCTGGCTTTTTGGTACAGGATGTACCCAAGGGAAAGATCCTGCTCAGTCATCATTAATGTGACAGCTTCATCCGTCTGCTCACCGTAGAGGCATTTGCAGGGACTCCCTGCTCTTCCACCTCTTCTGAAAGGCCAGAGAGCTGCGCAGTTTGAAGTGCCCACATTTTTAGCAGTGTGCAATCTAGCTCATGTATGTTAGACCACAGGCATGAAAATGGCCTCCCCTGTCAGAGCATCAGCATTTAAATCAGACACGATGGTTCTGGCGTTGTGCAGTGTTACTGTGGGATAGCGTTTCTAAGCTGGTCTGTTAGCTCTACAGGATCTTGGATCCTTGTTAGCCCAAAGATTTACAACTTTCAAAGAGTGCTGCTGGAAAAATCTCCTGCTGTGGTGGGGTGAAAATGCATGAGAAAGAATAGCTTCTCAATGCAAACCCCTTTGGGTACATCTCTCCTTTCACTTCCTTCCCATCACCTGAGCAGAAAGCAAACACAGAACAGCAAGGATCACAAGAGCAATTGTAGTGCCAAGAAGCTGCTTATAGTTCTAGCTCAGCTGACTAGTTCATCAACCTGAAGGAGAAGTTGATGCAGAAGTTTTCCATATCCTCAGATTTTTGGCAGTTGCACACACTAAAAATGCATGTGCAAGAAGAGGACATAGTCTGAACCCATCAAGGAGTGCCTGAATTTGAGGTTGCAAAGTGACAGAGTTTTACTTCTGTCATTTGGGAGTGGGCACCGGGACAGGCTGTGTCTGCTGGGGTGCTTTCTCCAGTTACATTTGAGCTTGTGGGTTCAGTCTTTAACTCCTAAGTCAGCCCTGCTTGCAGAATTTACTCTGCTCCTGCTCTCAGATGCCTTTCCTCTATAGAGTTCTTGAGTTATGTGGAAACACTCTAAATATGAATATAAGTTGACTCCTACTCTCCATGCTACTATCAAAGCTGTAGCTGGCATATGGAGGCAGCCTTGAAGTGTTCTGTTCTGAATTGCCAGCCGTTTTTCCCAGGAAACATTCCAGGAAGAGGAATTTCCTGCAAGACATTTCACTAAATCGTCTAGCACACAGCGCGTATGATATCTTTAACCTTATCTCTGAAGGGTGCTGTAACATCCAGTAAGCTGCTGTTGTCTGCACGGAGTGTACTCTTCTGGCTGAAGTTCTCATCAGCACCAGCCGAGCTGTACGTCACTTGGGAACAATCAATGTTTCCTGTAGGTCCTATTCGGCTGCGGGTGCCACAAAGGCACTCACGCACTGGGAGATCTGTGCCCCTCGGACAGCTGGGGGCTGCTGCTGGGATTGTCTGGATCACCTTGAAAGAGGACATTGGAAGGCTGTTGTAAACGGGTGTGCAAACAGCTTTGGATTAGTACCGCAAGCCTGTAAGGGAAGGATCAGCCCCACGCTGATGCAGGTACACAGCCCTGCAGGCAGTGACGCAGTTCTCTGAATGGCAGTCTCTGCCCCACTTAAGAGCGGGACACAGCAGTGAGAGGCACTGGGAAAATTTTGGTCTCCAGGTTGAGGGTAGCTGATTAAAACAAGGCGTTCTCTGAGAATGGTCAAGTCTGAAAGTGAAGTACTGAGAAAGGGCATTAATAACATGTCAAGGACCTTGCGGCTGCCCAGGATGTGGGAAAATAAACATGGTGGTTGTTTTTTCCAAAGATCATATCTCATCTCTTAATTCTGCATGTATAAAGCCCTTGCTTTGTAGTTTAAACAAATTGATACTAACAGTTAAAAGGAAAATGCTGTTCTCAAGCAGAAGCCTACTTGCATAAAAGGAGATCTTTGGAAGAAATATGAAGCTGTTACCCTTTTTAGTTTCTATGTCTTGCTCTGGAATAGAGACCGGTGTTCATCTAAAGGCAGAAGTCCTTGTTCATGGCTGCAGCGTTACAATGAAGGGAGTCCAGCAGCATCAGATCACTGGAAACGCACTCAGCTGGAGGTGCCGTCGGCTGGAGCAGCTGACTCCAGCTGCAGTGGAGAGCGGACTCCATATTGGGGCGCATACTGGTGTAACTATTTTGACAAAGTAATTGTAGCAGTATAAAACCAGGCTTGATTAGGCCAAAAGTTAGTGTGGAAATTAGTTAGTAGTGGCTGACCTTGTAGAACAATGTGTGCTTCAGCTGGCGGTTCCTGCACAGTTGTCTTTCTGAAGTGTCACCTCAGAAGGTGCATGAGGCTGAAAGCCAAAGACTCAGCAGACAGGAAGAATTTAATGTGTTTTTCATGTAGACGGACTTTTGATATACTTTTGTCTTTGAGACAACTAAAACGGTTTAAATGTTTGATTGCTATTTTTCCCCTCAAGGCACGGGGTGGATTTTGGTCTGTGGCTGCGTTAGGCCCAGGTTAAAGCCATGGGAGAGGAAAGAGACTGGAAGCTGTTGGAAGAAAAGGCTGATAGCAGTAAACTGAAGAAAAAGGAGCGTCCCAGCTGAATGCCAAGCTTGTGCTGAAGTCTCTTTTGTTTCACCCACAACCAAATCTCTGCCTTTCCCATTGCTAGCTGGCAGTCCTGTGATTAAAGCAGCGGTTTGGCTTGAGGATAAGATCCAAGATCCTAGGATAGATGAGGCCTTTTGTAACAAGTTTGATCTCACTGTGGGAGGGCTAATGCCTGCTATCCACACCTAATATCAAGAAAGAGTATAAGCTTTATAAAGAGTGGGTTGTTTGCTAGTGTCATTAGTTGTAGCCTTTAGCCCTTGACTTCTGAAGATCTGCTGCTGCTGTCACCTGTAGGATTCTCTTCATCGACACACAAACCTGCATGTCCCTCAACCAAAGGGCTGCTGCTGCGTGCTGATGGATATTGCTTCTGGTGTCAGCTAACAGGTCTGCCGTCAGTCTGGTCAGTCAAACGCAGGCGGAGCCGGTGGCTACCCTGAGCAGTGGGTACTATGATGATGAAACCAAGAGCCATGCTGGTCTGCAGCTGCTGGGGAAACTCATCATGATTTACACTCACACACAAGCTCTGCAGTGTTCTGCTCTCCCCAGCAGCAAGCTTGGAGCTGGATTTGGAGCCACGTGTCGTTTCTAGCGTATGATCAGAATTGTGCCAAAATCTGTTTTGTGCTTAGAGCTGGAGCGCAGAGCCCCCTCTCCCCGCCCAATTTTCAAGGTTAGTTCTTGAAAAAAAGAAATGTCTAAAAGGAGAAGAAAATGTTTTGCTACCTGTATGACTTTTGGCAGCCTCTTGCTTGTTTAGTTGCAAAGCATGTTCAGCGGATGTCACCAAGTTAACCTCCACAGGCTACTGCGCGAAAGTGTGCTTTCAAGTCCTGCTAGATGTATACACGCTGTCTAATCATAACCCAGCGTAGCGTTCCAGAAATCCATTTAAGTGCACTCTGACATTTAAGAATATTTTCTCTCCCAGAATCTTTTAAATGTCGCTTACCCAATACCCAGCCCAAGTTCAGGGCTGTTTGAGGGATTGTGCCCATTTGCATTTGGGCCCCAGCAGCCAAAAAGTTCTGTTAATGTTCACCTTCTTCCAGGGCTTGGCAGCATACCTTTTTCTTTTATACTAAAAAAAACAAAGAACATTTTTAGAATAATAAAATAAGAAGATGTTTAGGACATTTTAATGAGTATTTTCAAATTAGTATCAGATTCCTTCTCATCTCAGTCCAAACCATATCTAGTAGAAATGCCAAAGTAAACTAGGGATAGTAGCTTTATGATGGCTATGTTCCTGGAAGCCGCTTCTTCCTTACCTGTGTATTTCAATTTTTTCCGCACTTTCTTATTTCCTTCCCACCCTTATTTTGACCAGATTTGGATGATACTCTCTTTCAGTCCCCTCTAGCCTTTTGCTCTGAGGTTTGCTGCAGGCTCTCCAAACTCACATCTTCCCTTTTTCATATTATCAGTCTCTTCAAACATTTGTTTTTTGCTTCTCCGGACCTATGTGAATTTCCCCTGTTCTTAAAATATTAAAGCAGTGCCCTTTTAGATATAAGTTAGCTAAAAGTACTGTATATTAGTTTCATTGACTACGTTCTATAAAAAGCTGGTATAAATATAGCTTTTTCCAAAGGAAGTATAAGCAAGCGAAGAAATTCAGATCTGTCAGATATAAGTATAAATATCCACCTATATTAAACATACTCAGGAAGCTGTGAATAGGAGTATTTACCATGTGAGACGTATCAGTTTGTGATTTACTAGAGCTAGACTTTATGCAGGTTTTCTGCTGAATGTGATCTTGATACTAACCGAGGGTGTGTTTTTGTCAGGAGGAGTGGGTGGCACAGTGCAACCCAAAGTGAAGATAGGATGATGTTCAACTTGTCTGTGGCATAGCAGCAGGATTTTCCTGTCTCTCCAGCATGCTTCCTGCTGCCTTTTCCAATAATTTTCACTACTAACTGAGGGTTATTACTCCAGGACATTTTCCCAAGCTGGTTAAGCTCAGTGCTAGTGAGTTATTTCTTCCTTTGGTGATGTTCAGTTCTTCTTTGCTTACTCATCTGTTGCTCTTTAATCTCCCCTCCAGACCATTCGTCCTGGTTTATTGGTTAGTATTTACTACAGAAGGAGGATTTGTTCAGGAGAGGAAGGGCCTCTGTGGGCAAGAGGCATTTCAACCCACAGCTGGCAGATGCACCTCTGAATGAGCAGGCAACCAGAATTACCAGCACGCAGCACACCCTCCCCGTCTCACCAACAAGCTGGCTTGGCTGAATGGCTGCTGGGTGGTTTAAATATCCACCTGGCTGAAGAACTTGTGTGGGAGACAGGACGTGTGTGCATCAGGTATAATTTGAGGTAAATAATTTCCTGTTCCAAACTAGCTGAGGGGCAGGAGTTGTGATGGGCTCAGCGCTCAGGCATTGCAGCAATACATTTCTGAATGTTCCTGGTAACAGAGCCTGAATGAAATGCTCTGTCCTGTAACAATTAATAAATTGTTTCCTTCTTCCTATACTCAATCAACATAAAAGCATGTAATCTGCCTTTGAACCTTGTTATTTGCTGCTAAAATGCGGATTGTGTCTCTAGCTGTTGCCAATTCCTGTTCTTTCTGTTGCAGTGTTGAAGTAGCCTGTCAGGGAGTCACCCGAGAAGAACAATACTGTCTTCTGCCACTTGTCATCACACTGAGTTCAGTGTGACAGAGGGTATGTTTTTCCCAGTCTAGCTTTTTTTGGTCATAAACCAAGCCCTTGTTCCATTACTGACTAGTTCTGGTGCTTAAATCCAGAGTTTCCTCTCTCCCACAGGTGAACACATAGATCGCCAGAACTGGGTAAGGGTTAACTGGAAATGGTGATTAGAACAGGGAATTTGAATATAGAAAGAAAGTCAAACATAAGTAAAATGTAAACTACTTTTGAACATCGGTGAAGGTGGCACTTACTCAGAATGCTTGGACTTTGGAGCTCACTGGATAGAATCACTCAATGAGGTATGAATTTTGGATGTGGGCTGAAAATAGCTGAGTCTGGAGAAAGCTGGACTCAAGTCCTGGTTAAAGACTGCAGCTTAGAATCTAGATCTTAAAAGCTTCCATCAAAAATCATTGCAGCTCTGCCCCAGTCGGGCTGGGCTGCGGAATACTGGGCTACATTTTGTTACTCTCTGTGTTGCACGTATCTCCCAAATGGGGGGCATTCTCAGCTTGTCAGTAGTTTGCAATGAGATTATTGCTTAAAGGAAAGTTTTGTATGTCTGGATGTGCTTCAAAATCTACCTGGATTTTGGGGAAAAACAGTGTTTGTATCAATCTGTGCTCTCACTGCTCAGCACAGTTCTAGAAAGCTGCCAGCTGAGGTGGCTTTACAGTCCTGTGTTTTGCAGGAATCGTCACCGAGAGATGCTCGCTTAGTTTGCTGAGTTTTAATGGAGCTATTTTGGGACCTGGAACTCCTGCTCATCAGCCACATACTTCTGGGCTAAATCATTTTCCCACCAGATTGTTTTCAATTAAGCTCTTCTGTCTCTAATGGATTGTGGGCATTGTAGAGTGATTCTGGTTTGAATGAACAGATGCCCCACTAAGTGACTTACTGCCATATATATCTCTAGCTTTATCTGTATTTCTGATATCAGATTGTACAATCAGCCTACGCGTAGGCTAAAGAAAAGTTTGTTGTTTCTTTCTCTTGTACTCAAGCCTATTGCCTGAACCCACTCCCATCTGCCTGGCGAAGATGCGCTGAAGTGGCTCTGCTCTCCCTGGACACCATATCTGGAATACAGCCTTGTTTCTCTAGACTTACTACAGTAGTAAAGACACTTGTGAATCAGATTTGGCCTGTAGGACACTTGCTTCTGGTCTGTCACTTCTTCCCGTGGAAAACATTGAAAGCCCAATAAAATAGCAGGTATTACCTAGGCAGCCAAGCAGCACTGTAACAGGAGATAAACTGAGATCCCGGGTGCTTGTGGCTGCCAAACGGAGGGAGGGAGGGATGGAGGGAAGGAGGAAGGAAAGGAAGGAAGCAAGGATGGACATGTAGTCCTGGTGGTGTAGTCATAGCTGCTGCCCTGCCCAGCAGCAGTGCCAACATGTTGGGGATATCCGCTTGGGCAGGAAGGAGCTGGGATAAAGCCAGTTGTAGTTCTCTGGAATGGGGGGAGACCAGGCTGGTGGTGTGTGGAGCAAGCAGTCTCAACATCCAAGCTGACACAGCTGCTGACTGATCCTTCATGTAGGCAATAAAGAGGGTTATAAAGAGGTCACTATGCAGCTGCAGCTGAAATGTGCCAGTAAGGAGAAGTTTTGCTGGGGTTTGAGACCCTCCTCGTACGCGAAGTTGTCTGCAGGACTCTTCACAGTACGGGTTCTTGAACAAGAGCATTCTTTAGCCTGGGCATAATGGTGAAGATTCCGGGCTGTCTGTCAGTACGGAAGGCGGCCTCTTGGCCAAACTGTGCACTTGAGAGTTTTGACTGGTTTTGCTCTTCATTTTTTAGTGCTCTGCGCATAAACCCAGTTTTCCTCTACACAGCAGCAGAAACCTCTGAGGGAAAAGGAAAGGAAAGTTACAGCAATTTCCTGTTAGAAATATTTTAAGATTAACCAAAGCAGCTTAATCATAAACTGTGTTGTGGCAGTGTTAAAATTCAATTATTCTTACTATAAGGGCTATGTCTCATAAAGGAAATCTTTGGCTCTTTTACATTTCTAATATAATGAAAATTCCTGTCTTCAGCTGCTGTTCCTGCTCTGGATAGTTCCCTCTGTGACTGCAGCAGATGAGGCAAGGAAAACCTAAGGAAACGGTCCACGGCTGTTGGTGGTGGGAGCAGGGTGACTCTGCCTCAGGGCAGGGCAGGGGCCGTTGTGCCCGTGTCCATCTGCTGTGGACAGAGCAGAGGGCAGCTGGCTGCATTTATATCGTGGTACCACAAAGACAACACAGAGCCGTCACCCTGTTTGGAACATAAATATATATGTAACATTTCAAGAAGCAGATGAGCTAAGTTTTCTTTTAAAAAACGACCCAAGACAAACCAAATGCAACCACTTGGCTCGCTGCAGTCCTTTGCCCACAGCCCCCCCCCAGCCCTGTCTCTGTATTTCTAAGAAAATGCCGATTTCAGCTTTTCTGTGTGTCACTGATACTGTGAACTCCTCAGGAGTCTGATACATGAATCAGCTGCTCTGCAGTACTCCCAGAAGCCTGGCTTGTCTCTGAGGTCAGCTGAGATTTCAGATCGTTTGGATTATGAGAACTGCCAGCCGTAGCACGTTCACTTTCAGCGCTCAGCTCTTGGAGTTTGTGCTGTGTGTCGCCAGGGAAGGATCCAGCCACTCATCTGCCCGGCTCCAGCTGCGCCGCGGAGACTGCCCTGAACCTTCAGCGGGTGAGGTGCTGGCTCTGTCTGCTGAGAAAATTTGTTAAATTGTGTCCAGACTTTTGCAATGCCAACTCTTCCTCGCAAACCTGACACTTCTAGGGGAAGAGGGAGGGGGGTTTCCTGAGGCCTCTGGTGTATCTGTCATGATGACAAGTTTCTTAACAAAAAAAAGTAGGATTACTATAACCCATTTGCAAGCCTGTTAATAGCAAAACAGAAACTGAAATTACACATGCAGCTCTGCTAATGAGAGGTTTGAGGTTATTTTGTTTTAATTCAATGGCCATTTGACAGGAATGAAATCCACTGACTCATCTTTATTTGTTTAGACTCTCTAATGTGAAGTAATTTACAAAAAAAAAAACCCAAACCAAAACAGTTTCTGCGTTTTCTTAGCCATGCCACTAACATATCACTTGATAAAAACCCAATGTTGATCTAAACCAATGTTAGAAGTAAGCAGTGAAATGCTAGAAAAAGGCATCTGCTTTACTGGAAACTGCATCCAAGGTCTGTTTCTGCTGCGCAGGCTCCAGGCAGCTGCTGCTGCACAGTATGACATGATTATCTGAAAGGCTCTACCTTGGAGTAAAAGGAACGCTATCGATTTTCATTTTCAAGAGTTACTGAAACCTAGGAGGAAGGGGAGTGAGGGATTGTTGAGTTCCAGGTAAAGAAAACAGAGATAATGACAACTGCAAAGCAGGCAAGTGGATGGGCAGCCAAAGCGTCTGGCTGCCTTTGAAGCTGCATAATTCCGCACCAGCAAACTTCGGGGAAACAGTCAGGTTTGTTTTCCAGGAAGAGATAATAATGTAGAAACCTCTTTCTTGTGGCTTTCTTTAATCACATGGAGGGATGGTGTTAAAAGCCAATTGTGCACAGAGAGATGCTCCCTTTGAACTACAAAAGCCCAACACATCCCGGGCTCGGGTCACTGAACGGGTGCTTTACTGAAAGTCACAGTCACCTCTCGCGTTGAGCTGACCTCCTCTACCTCTCAAAAACAACCTTTTTTGGCAGCCTTTGGTGTTACAGTATTGTCCGGACCAGTCAAGTGTGCAGTGAGCGTGTCGCTGGAAGTGACATCAGCGTGCATGTGCCATGCTCCTCTTCAAACATTTTTGAGCATATTTGACAACAGCTGTGCAAATCCAGTGAAAATATTTTCACTAGCTGAATGGTCATTTCTCCAGAACTGTGCCTAGGAACATTTTGCTGAGGTGCCGTAGTATCCTATTTCATTTCAGGTTTGTAGGTCACAACTTGCTTCTAGTACAGATTAAACTGTCATTTTTTGCAAACGTATGGGCACAAATAAATCCCTGTCTTGTATCCCTTCGATGTTCCCTAGGAACGGTAAGGTGTTTGACGCTGTGCGCTACGTCTGGAGCACCTTTAGCAAGCCCAGGTGTATCAAGCTCTGCTGCCAGCAGAAGCACAGAGGCACGCCTGCGATCCTAGCAGGGCTCGGTGTGTCACAGGGGTGCATTGCAGAGCAGTGAAAAAGTGAATTTGCCCTGCCCCAGCCCTCCAAGGGCTGTTGCAGTTGCCCTGAGATGAGGTCAGGCCGTCCTGTGACAGAGCAGTTGCTTTGCTCAGTTAGAGCTAGCAGAACGGGGTCACAGCCCCTGTTGTTCCTGCTCTGGCCCTCAGTAACTCTATGCTCTCTTCTCCAACCAGGAGTAACGGAAGCACAGCAGACTCGGCAGCCAGCCTCAGCCCACACCTCCCCACGGCTTCCCTGGCTGGCGAAGAACAGCCTCCAGCGAGACACTGCCTGCTGCCCTGAGGGTTCCTCTCGCAGGTGCTACTCCCTCACCGCAGGTATGTTCCAAACACTGAGAAAGCTGAAGTTTTAGAAAAGTAGCCTGCAGCAAGATGAAAGGACTTCACAGCTCCTGTGCAAAAGAGTAAGAGCGTACTGGCGTACAGCCTGCTCTTTCCTTTCAGGGAATTACCAACAGGCAGATTACAACAATCATTTTCCAGATTATAGCAACCAGCCACATTTTCTGTGAAGATGATCTTGGATTCCAGTAAGTAAAAAAAGTTACTGTTGTTTTTTCCCCCTCTCCTTTTTTCCTTCTTCTTCCCATTTTTCCAGGAACTCAGTGTTGTCTTATGCGCCTGCTTTGAACCAGTGATGCTCTGTGTGCTTGAGCCATCTGAACCAAGCCTTGTAGTAGTCCCTGCATGGGCCTGCCGTTGGCTGAAAGGCTTTGATTCTTCATGCGCTCAGAAAAGACTCGGCTATTTCTTCCTGTTCTGAATCTCCGCAGATCATTGGAAACTTCACTGCCAGAGGCCTTTGCATCAGATGCTCAGGCTCTTATTCAGCTGCAGCCCTTCCCTTGAGGAGAACCTAGTTTCTGGAAAGCCACCACCTGATGGCCCTGCCTGTGAAATCGCAAGTTAAATGTGGCCTGGTGCAGAGGAGGTAACTAGGCAAATGAAATAGGCTGTTTTTCTCCAACCCCTCTATTACTTTTTGTGCAAAAGGGATTTCTTATGTTTTAGCAAAAACACAAATCCTTTTGAGGTATCTTTTTAATTTGGTTTTGCAATTGCTGTCAACTTTCTGCAGCAACATCAGTGGGAATTTTGCCTAAAAAATTCGAAGGAAAACCGAGGCCTTAATTCCAAATTGTTTGCTAATGCAGTTCACTGTAAAGCTGCAATATTCCTAGATTAGTCACTGGCATATTTATTTCTCTTGGTCAGTCTTTTATTTTACTCCATAAATATTCAGCCTTAATTACAGCTATTTGGGGTTGGTTTTGGGTTGGGATTTTTTGTTCCAATGAAATCTAAATTTAGCATTTAAATTTTTAACTTAACTTATCCTTCATGGAGAATTAACAGAAAGAAAGCTTTGCACTCAACTCTTTCTTCAGTAACCTTTTCATATCAGTAAGGCCATTCCCTTTTTGAGACAGAAGTAGCAAAGTGATGTTTGTTTGGATCCCACCTGCCACGTTATTGATAGACTCTGAGTGGTTCCTCTCAGCTATTTGGTACATGCTTTCAGTTCGGCGTTTTATTTCCCATATGATCCTGCCAAACTCGGCAGCAGGCTCCCGCAGCAGCGGTGCAGTGGCTCTGGTCTTGGTGGAGAAGTTTGTCCTTACTGGCATTCTCCGTGGCTGATCCGCCAGATCTGCTAAGCAAACAGGAGCTGGGGCATCCTAGCAGCTCTCCCTGTTCTCTAATATACAAGGGTGTTTCTTAATTACAACAGTGTGGAGGTTAACAAAAATAACAGAACAACCGGTAATCCTAAAATCTGAAAAATTCGAGTCTGTCCCAGCCACATACTGCTGCTGCTGTTTTGCACCAGTTCTGACATTTCTGATATGGTTTTTTTAAGCCATTTAGCTCCTTAATGTGACATGACTGGATTTTTTTTTACTTTCCCCCCTAAGATAGCAAGTTGTCTTGGCTCTGGAAGGGTCCGAGAGCCACTGTAAAGAATGAGGTGAGATTCCATGGCCTGGGAGCAGGGATGGAACAGGAGATAGGCCGAGTTGTGGGGGAAGTTGCTGGATCGGCTCAGATGTCCATGACATCACACTCTTGAGTTGTTTAAAAACCACCCTGCCTACATTGTTTCTGTCACACGAGATACACAGTCGGCAGCCTTCTGCCTACATTGTTTCTGTCACACGAGATACACAGTCGGCAGCCTTCTAGATACTGGCTCACAGGAAAGAGCTAAAAGTATTGAGAAAAATTTCACTTTCAGGAATGCAAAATATAAATCGGAACTGGTTTTACTTACCAGGCTTGACCAATGTGCTAAGAGAGGACACATTCTGATTTCGAGAAACTCAAAGCAAGGTTATACTGGCCATGCTGTGGAGGGTCAAGCTAGCTGGACTAAGTCCTTCAGGTTACCTTTAACACTTCAGTGTCGGACTACGTAGACCATATGGATGAGCCTGCTTTTTCAGAGAGTGTCTCTTACCTGCTCATCAGTTTCCGTTTGGAGGATCAACAACTCGGTGCAACGTATGTGTTAAAGGAACGTACTGAAGGCACTGTAGTGTTTATGTGGAGGAAAGTGGAAAAAATTGTCTAGTGTAGGTAGAGAGAGGAGCAGGATCTGCCATGTGTGAATGGTTAAAGGAATTGCCTTATACCTCCTTGGATGAAATGAGACCCTTTTTCACTTCACATGAGTAAATGCATTTTCCCTACCATGTAAGGACTTCAAAGTGTATCCAATCACCATTTTTAAGGAAAATCATGGAAATTTCACATAGCAGTATCATGATGAGTGAATGGGCACCGCTTTCCCAGTGCTAAATGTTTCCGTCATTACTTTCAGACAGCTCCAGCAGCCTCTGCTTTGGCTCTGTTACCCGCGTACGTTCCTATTGCCTCAGCAGACGTGGGAAGAGCCGTGAGCCCACCACAAGTCTGTGTGCCCCCGTCTGCACCACAGCCACCACCTCCCTTTCGCTCTCTCCAGGCGCTGGCAGCCTGTGTTTCCGCTGATACGGGTGCCCGGGACTCCTGCTATCAGGAGTTACGTCCGTGGCAGGTGGACTCAAGCTTGCCAACCAGTAGCTGGGCAGCTGTGTGGAGACCCTTATCAAGCTACAATGACGAATGCCTGCCAAGAGCCAGTGTAGGCTGGCTCCGAGCCAGCTCCTCCCGTGCTACATAACTGCTTACACGTGCCAGTATAGGCACAGGGGGAAGCAACCTACCTGCCCCTGCCCTTTGCTGTCAGCCAGCTCCAGCAAGGCCACACTTGCCCCCACCCACCCACCCAAAAGGACAGGGCAGATTGCACAACTTGTGTAACAGTTCTGGAAATCTCACAGGAGGAAACACACAGATCAGGAAATGCCGTGATAGTTTCCTTACAGATTTCTCCTCAGGAAGAAGGGGGAAATCCCCCTCTCCTTACTTACAGGTGAGGACATGGTCCCCTTCACCTGCAGATTTTCCAGCTTTTTGAGGGGAAAGGAGCCAGGACGGCCACCCTTGTCACTCTGTCCTTCCTCTGCCTTGCTTACTTGCAGCAGTTTCACAAGACTTCTGAAGCCAGCAGAGGTTTTTTTTAAAGGAGGTTCCCATCCCACAGATTATGTGTGAGTGCAGATAAACTCCTGAAGTGTCATTGGGGTGGGGAGAGGGCGAAGGGTGGAGAAGAAGAGAGCATGGCTTTCTACAGAGGCAAGATGTGATTTCCCTGTGTTGCCTCTGTAGAAAGTTCTCTGTGAGCCTTTTTTGTTCACGTAGAGGAACTGAGTCCTTTTCCTTGGGAACTGGTAGCTAGGTATTGGTCAGAAATCCAGCTACTAGAATTATAGGGCACTAGTGGAATATAATACACAAATTTCTCTCTGACTTCCCCTTCCTGCATCGACAAGAGAGCAGTGCCCTTCATGGGACAGCGTGTCCTCCCAGTACACCAAATTCTGGCACTGAAGAAGGGTCTTGACACAAGACTGCTGTGTGCTACCTGGAGAGAAGAAGCTGTTTCACTGCTGGGAGCAGTGATCATCTCCATGATCCACAAACAGTTCGGTTGGTTGCACGGTCATCAATAGCAACGTATGAGGCCACAGAGCAGAAAGAAGTTGACATGGAACAGCATAAATGTATGATGTATTTCTGTGGGGGACTAACAAACAAGAACTTCAAAGCAGGGGCCTTATCCTTAGTATGGGAGGCTTAATATCTTCCTTAAGTCATGGCAAAGCAGTCATCCAAATGGCCATACCTAAGCCTGAAGTTCCTTGTGCATTAGGGAAGGCAGATATGAACTGAAGAATTACAGGATTATGATTATGTGAGTAAGAGCTTTCCGTGAAATAGAGGAACAGAAGAAGGGAAGGAAAAACCCTCAGTAACACTAACAAAAGCACATTCAAACAATACTATTCCCAGGCAAATCATCTTTCCAAGAGAATTAATAATCAGATGTGAAAATCATGAACCAGATATGACTATGGCTTTTAGCCATGTCCTTCAGTATTTTCAAAATAAAACGAAGGAAAGAAATCTCAGTGTTACTCAGATCACGTGCGAAAAAGCAGAACAGAGCCTCTAAACATCTGAGTGCTGGCAAGCTGCTGGAGTGTAAGAGCAACCACTTTCAAGTTTATTGTTGATGAGGTGGCAAATAAAAGACTAATATCCTGATCTTCGGTCTGATTTTCTTAAATTAGGTCATGCGCTTTCTGCCCGTGTGCGAACCTAAGAGACGGTGAGGAAGCCCTTCTGACTTTCTTCTCGCCGAACACCTGAGCTTCCTGTCGGGTGCTGACGTCCTGTTCCTGTTCCCGTCAGAGCTACGCAGGCACTTTACAGGCAGTGCTGATTAGCGCAGGCCAGGTGGCATTACTCGATGGGTCGTTACACAGTGAGTAAGCCTTTCGACGGAAATCAAGGCTCTTGACTACTAGGAGGGAGAATTTCTGTTGTGTCAGCCTGGTACACGCACTGTCTAGTCCTGCTTTTGCTGCCTCTGTGATCAATAGCAAAACTCCTCCAGCTTCAGCAGAGATTCACTGAAGTATTTAGCTCTTGAAAAGTTCTCCTTTTCATGCTTTTGCTCGTGGGAGATTGTTGTCGTAGGTATATGGATGGTCTTGTCCTTTCACAGCATTCCACCATCACACGCGAGAGTCCTGAGGCAGTAGTTGAATTTGCCAGAAAATATATTTATTTTTTCTCCCCCCAGCAGCCTAATGACCAGAGTATTTCTTCCAAACAGATTCAGTGCTGGGAGAGGCTTTGGTTCAAGTCCTTGTTGCCTCCCTCAGGGACCAAGATCCTGCGCTAGACAGGCTTCCGTGGAGGAGGGGAAGGCATTTTGGTCTGTGGAGGCTGTGCAGACAGTCGTGCATCTCTCTGGCTGAGCAGGGGAGATCTGCAGCCTGCTGCTTCACTGGCTCCCTGCGCCTGAGAAATCCTGCGATTTACTCATTGCTCCAGAATGGTTTCTGGATTTTAGTTATTCACGGTTAAATCTTTACTCCTTCTCCTATGCACGCTTAAGTCGCCAGATGCTTGATTCCTTTTCCTGGACATGCTCCTGGGTTATCAGCTCCGTCTCCTAAAGTGGCTGAAGCAGAGGTCACATACTGGAGCATTGCCAGAAAGCAGGACTAATGTTTGCAAGTGGGAGCTCCAGCTTGATCGTATGAGGATATTTCTTTCATTTAAGCTTACAGTAAAATTAATAAAACTGGACCAGATTTGGAACATTGACTAGCTCATCCTGCTCAAACCTTTTAATATTGAACCTTGCAGAGCAGAAAACCAGAATTGATTTGTACAGCAGAAACCGAGTTCAGTGAGAAGCTGGTGGTTCCCCTCCTCCATCATCAGTGACATCAGAAAGTATTGTTTGATGGTGCTTTTTTCCCCTTCTCAGCCTTCAATTTCCTGAAGGATTGTATCTGGCCAGCAAATTTGAAGGACTGTGACTGTGAGATAGGTTCTTTGACTGCCGTGGTTCTGGTATAGTTGTTTACAGTAAACTGTGCCATTTCTTGTACACTCTGCATGGAACAAGCCCCTGGCTTTTCTGTTTGGAACTGTAAGCATTATGTCTCTTTAAAAAACAACATTAATAGCAAACAGCATTACCACATGCAATTTAGCTCTGTAGCAGTTACCAAGAGGAGATAATATTTATGCCAGGTTTTTCATGGCAGGTCAATTATTTTGTTAGCACAAGCAGCAGTATATTTGTATTGTGCAACTCTTCCTAGGAACTGAGCTGCACTGGAGGACAGGAAATCATGGGAAGCAGGATGGACTTGAATTAGAAGGAAAGGATTTGTTTTTTCTTGTGTTTGGATACCAGTGCCTGTCGAGCTAGAGTCACATACTGTAAAATCTGTGCTTCTCATTATGCAGCTAAGCAAAAGGAAGACCTGCAAACAATTAAAGTAAAAGTGAATAGTCTGTAGTTATTCTTATTTTGAGTGGAGTTTCTTTTCCCTTAATCTGGTCTGACATGGTGACACGTGGTCTCCACAGGTCAAACCTCTAGATTCTGGAACAATTTAGCAAGGTGCTATTTTACAGAACTTCCTGAGCTGCACTTTGGCCAAAGCTGTTCTAATCTAACCATATAAATGACCACCTAACTCAACAGAGAGTGTTTAAATTTCCACCACTTCTTTGTGTTTTATAGCTGGTGAGGCCAAGTGACTTTCATAATCTGCCTGCTACGTAAAAACTTTATGACTCACACTGGGGGAGTTTCATAAATACTGTGCTCATGGTTATTTAAAAAGGCGCTGTCTTATGGAGGTGTTTAATAAGTGCCTCTTCCCTGTCCTTTTTTCTTTCTTTTCCTCTACAATCGGCACATTATCTTGATTGCAAAATTGTGTACTTAATGTGGATTAAGCTTGTAAAAAAGAGAGTGCATTCATTTCAGCTCAGGCACTAGAGGCTGTTAAAACTGACCTGCAATAAGTTCAAGCTTTAAAAATTTGGATCAGCAGTAGCATAATTTGTATGGCAATTAATGAAGTGGCTTCTCCGAGTCCTCAGTAAGGGCTCGGGCCTTCACCATTGTCAGTGGACACTGAGCAGTTTTAGGCCTATGCTGGGTTATGCAAGATCTCTGAGTGCTGGAGGAAAAGGCTCCAAACCAGTTGTGTGATTGTTCTGTGCTTGGGACTCCTTTTTTTGTGACAGAGATAACAGCTGGCAAGAGAGCTGGAGAGAACCGCCTGGATGCCCTTGCAGCTCTTACTCCCTCTCTGCACTTCTTTTGAAACCAAGCCAGTATTTTTCTCTGGCTCTCTCGAATGCATCACCTCCTTCCAAAATTTCTCAGCCTTCCAGGATGCTTTCCAGTCTCCTCTGACGTGCTGCAGCCTTCCCAGATTTCACACAGACTTTCCCTTTAGAGAGAAAACATTTTCTCTCAAGGTTAGTTCTGAGCTCACTTTGGTTTCTATTGACTTCACCAGAGACTGAATTAGGCCCTGTAAGAAACCCTGAAGACCACTGGCCATTAGTTCAACCTGGCATTTGCTTGGAGGTAGCCCAGCAGTGATTTTTTTTTTTTTGTTCCACCAATGGCCGGTGTTCAAGCTAGCGGAATTACGCATCCACTCATAAATTCACTCAAAGCCTGTTTGTACCAGCTTGGAGCATGCCTTTGGGTTGTGTTCCACATTTACATGCAATTGCTTTTGGGCTTCGCCTGGGTTTGTACACAACATTAGCAGACAGTGGTTTGTATACGGTGTAGCTACAGCAGTCTGCGTGCAGCAGTCAGCTTTCCCTTCACTTCGACCAGAAGTTCAGGTCTGGCAGATGAACTGTGGCATTTTAAGCTTTAAGGAGGCAGGAGAGATTATTCTTCCCCAGTAGAAATGTCACTGCTAAAACCTACCTATTTGGGCTTCCGGTTCAAAAACGTAATTTGGACTGATGTGAAATGTGCTGCATTTTACAGTCACCATCTTCTTCAAACAGTATTGGAATTATAAAGGAAATGAGATACATAGGAGACCAAGGACAATGTAATGTGGATGGTTGAGAAAGGCAGCCCTGGACTATATAGTCCTCACTTTATACTTAGTACACAGACATAGCCACACCTGTACTCTTCACTCATGTCTTTTAATGCAGATTTGGAAGTCCTGAGCTATTTCAGTATCTGTGATTGAAGTTGTCATTGTGCTCACCTTGGCGATGAGCCTGTGTACGGTTTTGCACACAGTGTATGAATTACACTTATCAGGAAGAAAGACTACCTAGGTTTTATTAGTTCCAAAGCATAATAAAAAGATACACAGCACAGGCTGTGCAGTTCACATAGACAACTTCTTCCTCATTAGGTATATTTCTCTTAAAAGTAGATATGAAATAATACTTAGACATATGAGAAAATAATCAGCAAATACTTCTGGATACCTAGGCCTTTGTACTTTTATTCATCAGAGTTAAAGGCTCTTCCTAAATACATGTGTGTATTACAGGAAATCTTCCAGGACTAGAGCATGATACCCATTGCGCAGGTAAGGGAGTGAAGGTATGGGGACGTTTATAGACTCGGAGTTTGAATCAAGAGACTTTCATCCTACTGTCAGAAGGATATGGAATTTGTTGTGGTTTCAGCAGGGCAGCTGTAAAGGTACTAGAAAGAGCCTAGGCCATAATGAACTAAAAAAAGCCAAACCTCTCTTTACGAGTACTCCGTTACTGAAACCCTTGCAGTGTTGCCTAAGGGTCAAAAAAAAGATGATGTACATTCTGTTATGCGCTGTGAAAAATCAGTCTAAATTACCCATACAGTTAAAAGCTGGGGGGAGATTACAAGGTAAAGTAGTATGATATATAGGGAATAATTTGTTGGCAGAGGGTTCCTGATGCCTTGGAAAGGGCTCTGTCCACAAGGCTGAGCTGTAATGCTTCACTCAAACTATTTACAAATAGATATTTTGTACAAACCATTTAATGCAAGATTCCAGAATCACGAGGCAGGAGGTAGTTTCCTCATTTGGAGTTCAGAGTCCTAAGCCTCATTGCAGGAGCACTTCACCCAAAGGCTGAATTTCTGTTCTTTCCTATTTTCTTTTCCTATTCCAAGTGCTTCTGTGGCCAACTGGAGCATCTTTTGTGCCTTACAGCTTCGGTAGGCCCTACTATTTCACACTCCTTCTCGCTCTCTGCTCCTGAAACAAAAGCTGTCCTCCTTTATTTGCATTTAGACTCCAGAAAAAATCCCTCTGACCAGTATGTTCCTGGGCTGTATTCATAAGAGTCAAGGCAAGAGTGGGCCGCTCATTCGACTTTGCATATTAGAAGATATCAGGTGTTCCCAGTGTGTTCTGTGCTAAGCTTAAAGTCCTCAAAACTGTGTGTCTCTTGCAGAAAGCTGATGTTTAAAGCCTCACCAGTGCTTGAGTCCTTTACAACTGCAACACACAAATTAGGTGAGATATTCTTATTTAATTCCCAAGGACAAATGACACTGCAGCCTGCTGAAAAAGCCATCGCTTAACAGCATCCCTTAATTGCCAGTCCTCTGACCTGGACTCCCATCATGACAGTCAGTCTGGCCCTAAAGACCAACAAGCTAGCTGAGATCATCCGCACCACCCCGTGAGATGCTCACTGTGTCTAGCTTCCCAGGCTTTAGAGAAAGCCAGAGAAACCCAGGAATCGCTCTCCCTGTGCGCAGACACCTGTATCATCTCTGAGCCGCCTCCTAGACTCCGGCTGCTTCAGCTGTCCACCCCAGGAAGGAGTTCACTGCTTTTCACAGGGCAGCTGCCACCTTTCTTTTATTTTCTGAATGGAAACTTAGGAATCATTTGGTGTAACTGACAAATTATATCAACAATATTGGTGGTAAATGCCATTGCACACCTGGACCTTTGTAATTAATGTCCGCAGGGAAGACGACAATGGCAAGATCCCACTGAACAGCAGGTTGATCATATGCCCCATTGACACAGCGCAGGCGGTCCCCAGCTTTTCCTGTGCAGCAATTGTAGTGAGAAAATTGACAGCAGCCAGAAACTCTTGTACGGAAATGGAAATTACATGACCAAATATGCTGGGCTGAGACTACTGGGACTGAAATTACTACGTTTAAGCAAGGCACTATCTGCGCTGCATACAATTATACAAATACGGTACATGCCAAATACATACAGGTGATAGCTACAAGGTACGTTGCAGAGCTGTGGGCTACAAGAGTAGCTTCTGCTCTGGACTAGTGTGCTGTTACACTGCCTTGTCTGGCAAGAGCTTCCACTGGCTGCCAGTTCTACACACTGACAAGTATTTTCTCCTCTTCCTACAAAGCCATAATTCTTCCTGCTTTTCCCTTCTGCCTGATTTCCCAAAACAAAAAGACCTGTGTTTGCTTAAGACAGTAACTTACACATAGTACATGTAGTCACAGGGCAGTGATGGATTTACCATTAATCACATCATTACTGAGTAACTGTGTGAGATTAGATAAAGAAGATCCCTCTACTTGAAAAGGGAAATTCCTGTCTCGTGGCTGAAAAAGGCTTGAGCTACTAAACTATAGTTTCAGCTTGTTTTAGACAGAAGGAAATGCTATGTAATACTTATAAACGTAGTAATACTAGAAATGCTGTCTAATGCCTATAAAGCTTTCCTGGCTAACTTCATTTCGCTTTGTGTAGCTGGTCTTGTTGGGAACCAGGGAGAAACCTGGGGAAGCGTTCACACAGTGTCTTTTAGGCACCTAATTTACAGATGTAGTTGCTGCCTGGCAGCTAGGCGCCTGCTTCTGAAAGCTTTTGATTTGCACCTAAGTCAGCTGTTTAAAGTAGCTGGTGTGAACAGCTTACCTTGTGAGAGCAAATGGGAGCCTGAGGGGGACAGAAAACCTCAGGTAATCACTGCAGCATTTCTCAGAACTATTTCGGGACAGATGGTGTATGTAGAACACATGCCAGAAGAGTCTAGCAAGGAAGTTTACAGTTGTTTATCCGGGGAGAGCTAAGAAAGTAGCTGGTAGCCTTACTCCTTGTGTAGCATATGTATCTCCCAAATTCATCCTAGCGGTCGTGTTAGAGATGATGGCTGTCCTGCTCCGGTGTCAGGAGTCTGTGGGCTGCAGCAGCTCCGCCTGCTGCTCTCTGCAGTTTGCCTGGGCAGCGGTGGCACACGGGCAGCTCAAGGAATAACCAGACGAGACTGCTTCACCGAGCGTTGCAAAAGCTGTCAGCCTTAGTCAAGGCAGTGTTGTAACGTTTTGGGGAGAATATTTTATGTTCACTTTTGTTTTCAGTGCTCTCTCTGGGAACCAGAAGTTGTCTGAATTCCAGAGAGGATACCTGGAATCTCAGCCTGAATGTTCGAGCTGACTCCAATTCCAGTAACCGTTGGCTTCTGCTGTAGGGAAGTTGTTTGGGGGAAAGTTTGGTGAGGGTGAAAAAGTAACGTAGTTATCGGTTTCAGTTTGAAGGGCACAGGGGAGACTTGCAAATGCTCTGCAGAGCTGGAAGGAATGGGGGCAGGAAATTGCACACAGTTTTGTCTGCACACTTTCAGTATCAAAACTGAACAGCGTAGCTAGGGTTTCACATCACCCTCAGCCTGTGCGTTAGCTGGGGCTCTATCGAGTAAGGAATCTTTGTGATCCAACCTCAGCTCTTGGATTTGATTTTAAAAAGATATTCACTGTTGTTTAATAGTATTGTCTATAGAAAAGTTGATCTTCACTGGAGCCAAGACTTCACTCCAGATGTTTGTTTCTGTGTTCTGATATGATAAACCTGCGATTGAATGTGGCTAATATTTTTATTTTTCCAACAACATGTGTGAATGTTGTGACTAGAGTAGATTTACCAAGAGAAATAATGGTTCCACAGTGTCCTCTCTATCTCTCTGCATTCACTCTGTGGCTTGCAAAGTGCCCTTCAATTCGGGAGCCGTGGGAGCCGTGCTGGGAACTCCTCCGCGCTCCCGTGACTTCACGCGGCTGCTGGCTCTCCAGTGCTGATGCTGCCTCTGGGCTGCCTGTCAGACCAGCACATTGAAGCACCTTATTTTCAGTTTAAACTTAGTGGAAGACGGAAGAGATTGGTGAAGTTACCTGAGATCTTCAGTCTAAGATAAATGTAACTGAATTCAGAGGCTTCCTTTACAGCGACAACATGTTCATCTGCCAGTACACTGGTGACTTTTCACTCTGTCCTGACTTAACCTGGGAGCATTGTAGTCAAATTAAAGGATGGCTTTATAGCTGCATGGAAAGTATAGATTTTGAGGTTCGATCCCACCTGTGCCTTCCTTCTAGAGCTACCTCCCTATCCCATGTTCTGTGCTTCTGCTGATACCACCACTAAATGTCCCAGCATTCGTCACAGTAAAGCCGCCCTTTACTACAATCTCCTCTGAAAATTTGCTAATTATTTTTCCTACTTGCTACTAAGCTCGTTCTTCTCCTTTCTCATCATTAACATGTTCACCTGTGTACGTATTAGGTGTCTTGACTGTTCAAACCACTGATCTCAAATAAACCCTTCCTGTAACAAGAATAGAACTAAAAAGGAATTCATTACACTGGGAAGAAAGAGGCATTCAGTGAGTATTTCTGTGAAAGAAGCAATAAATGTTTGGCAATAGGTAAGTGTGTAGGAAGCCTCTGATTAAAAACACACTAATCGTGTAAAGAAAGCTCCACTTTTTTATTACTCACTCAGAACTTTACTTCCACAGCCACGTCTGGAGGGATTATGCACACCTAGAAGCACAGCACAGTGGCCAGTGGATCTTATTCAGCAAAAAAGGACCAGATCTTCACAGTTTCTTGATTTCATTTAGCAGCGCAGAAGAAAAAAAACCCCAAATTCTCTGTTAGTGAAGATGAACCTTTATGCTCGCGAGCAGAAGTGGGCCAGGCAGTTAGTGATTCACAGAAGGAAAAAGGACAGTTTTAAAGAGTGATGACTGGCTTTGTCCTCCTTCTGCATGGCTGGGAACTACAAAAAATAGGCCTGTAGCGGAGATTAAAAGGACAACAGAAAGGTGCTCCTAGCTTGCCTTGTTAATGTGATCAAGAGAGGCAGAATGAAGGAAGCTGAGCACATGTGGCTTGTGGCACAGTTAGCTGTTTGCTTTGTTCTCCTCAGCTGCTATTCCATCCTCAGAATATCTGCTCTTCTCATAGCTGAGGACTACGGAGTAATCGCTTTCCTATGCACAAGCATCTTCTCTATCATTCTTGTCTTCAGTAACCACATCCAAAGCGTGTCACTGAGGTCCAGGCAGAGGGGAAGTACTTCTGGCATGTGGCTGACTTGCCCGTCTGTCAGTCAGGGCTTTATATTCCGACTCCTTGGCCTTTGCTGCTTCACCGTGCTTGAGCAGGGTTACACGCCAGAGCGGGTTGGGAGAAGCTGAGCTTTTCTTTATGCTCCCTGCTGGCCTGCGTTTCTGTTACTCCACAGTGACACAAAGGGCAAATCGGACCCAGGTGTAGAAAATTTGGCTGCTATGTTGGGAAACAGCTGTGGAGGAAAAAGTCCAATACGGTGACCGGATCTGAGTGCTGTGCAGCAGTGTGACAGCAGAGAAGTCAGCGGCAATGAAAAGTCTGGAACGCCACTGCTTTGCAGCTGGGAGAGACATGCTGGAAACCTGCAGCACGCGCAGTTGTTAGCTTACGCATTGCGCAGAACTCAAGGGAGAGTCCGAATGAAGTTGCTGTTGCACAGCCTTTGTCTCAAAGCTGGAATTAATGGATAAATGCGTTGCTCACACAGCTGTCAGCACCGTGAACGGAGGGGTGGAAGGAGAGCCAGGGGCTGACTGACAGCCCAGCACAACAGAATGGGCTGGTGCTGGGTCTGCAGGTTTGGGAGGAGGATACACTGTTCAGCAGAGGCTTAAGCACAGGCTGGGTGAAGGGTATTGATGGCTAGATACGGCCAGCCTATTGCCCTAGGGGACAGTGCTTTTCTTGACTGTTGAAAATAGCAACAGTGCTGACTGCAGCTGCAGCCTCACTTCTTGTAAATGACTTCAATCATAACAGAATTAGCGTGACCACAGCTTCGCAGTGGGTAAGGTTATGCTTCTCATTCAAGAGGCTCCTGCTGAGCATTCGGTAACCCTTCACAGCTAAAGCAGCCAGGTTCTCTGAACACCTACAGTCCCATTAGCTCTGTTCGTTAGCAAGTGTTTTACAGCTGCAGCATGGTATGTAAATTAACCTCCTCTGAAAGCAGACATCTGTTTCAGTCTTTAAGAAAGCGAGGGAGCCTCAGTGTTGCTGCCTACACAGTCAGAGGAGCACTGCATGGGCACAGGGCTGGGGGTGTCCCAGCAGGACCCTGCTGCTCCCGGTGGGAGACAGACCCCCACGGTCGGGGCGGGAGGCACAGCCACGCTGCGAATGGCACTAGTTTAAAGCTGTCCCTTCCCCACTGACTATAAATACTGCACTCTCTTCAGCAGAACGTGGCTTTGCTCTGCTCCTGAGCATGGCTCAGATTCTTCCGCAGTCCTTTACCAGATTCACTGTTTACTTCACTTTCTAGCCACAGCCAGGAGGGGAAAGGTCAGAGGCAAGAGCTGGGCAAGAGGGAGAGGGACTGGAAGCATCGCTCTTCACATACTATTTAGCAGGGAGGATTAAAATCACTGCACTGATACGTGTTTCCCTTGCATTAGGTGCAGAGTACAGCAAATTCCCTGTTTGACCTTGCTGGTAATTTACTAAACAGAGGACAGGAGATTCGACAGCTGGTATCACTACAGAGATCTTCAGGAGGCTCCTGCTGTGCCCCTTAGATGTGCCAGAGTCCTCAAACCAGTGCATGCAGGTCAGCAGACATTTCAGAGTCCTGCGTTAGCCCTTGCAGAGGGCAGCTCAGAGTGACACTGTGAACGCACAAACTGTGGTTGGGATTTCTTAGTTGCTTTGGAGCAACCTAGGAATACCTGCTAGAAAGCGGATCTGCTTGGCCACTGGATGGTATGCTGGGGAGCGTGAGAGAGAGGGAAAGGAAGGAAGGGGAAGGAGAATAAGGCAGGTGAAAAGATACATAGTTCAAAAATACAAGCCAGCTTTTTCTTCTCTTTCCTCAAGAGACCTTCTACGCAATTATGACTTTCTTGTCCTTATTTATGGTTTTGATTAAATTTTTTTCTGAGCTATCCCACATTTGCATTTCATATTAAACACAAAATAAAGGGTTTAGGCACTTCACAGGGGACGATACGGATCATTTCTGCTAAACTTACTCTAGAGCAATAGAAGGGAGAAAGAAAATCGGTTTGTTTCTGCCAGGAGGAAAACAAAATGGGCTCAGCCCTGATGCTTTTCATTCCATGCCACTCAGTGGGAAGCCCCTTACCCTGTATCTAGGTCTAGTTTTGGTTTTTTTCAGGAGTAGTGGAGAATCTTCTAAGCTACATTGTGCTTGTTCTACCACTAATGCTGTCATGTGCGCGCTGATTTATACAGCAAGACAAGAGTCACTAGTTTGGGGCCCGAAGGGTTAAAAGATACTGCAGTGTGGGGCTGGGAAAAGAGGACAGAGAAAGGGATAACAATCTCTGCTGACAGCAAACCAGTTTGGCAGCCTTCACCCTAAAGGACTTCCCCCCCTTCCAATTTAGAACTATTCACATTCAGGCAGTCCTTTGCTCTCCTCTCTGCTGCATAGCATGGTATTCACTGCTTCCCCAATTTATGTCCCTGCAGCTGCTGTGGGAAAATACATCATTCGGCAGCGAATTCCAGCTTCAGAATGAAGCAGGTGCTGTCTGCTTGTCTCAGCCAGGGATGGCTGGCAAGGAATGGGACACTGCTAGGCAGGACCGATCCAAAGAAGATTTTTAGGGAAGCAGCACAGTAAAGGGTCACACGAGTCTGCTGTGTGTTCTTTCTTTTTCCCTTTTTCACAACGTCCAGGGTACTGTGAGTGATCCTTAGTCATGTTTGAGGAGGAAACCTACTTCTTCCAAAGAAACATCAACAACCTAAGTGCTGATTTTATAGAGTAACTTACATTAAACAAATTAGTAAGGAATGCTATCTAACACGTATTCGGTGTTTCCTAAAAGTGGCTTTAGCTTTAAAAGGAATGTGAATTACAGTAGAGGGAGAGACCTTTTATCTTCCAAACTCAAAAGATTACTTCTTTTACTGCTTATGGTTACTGTAAGCACTGTAGATCTGTGCTGATAAAGTCCATTTCTGTGAAAGACTCTGCCGCCTTAGAAAACCAGCTGAACCAAATCACTTCAAAGTCAGCTTTTCATGGATTTCAGGAAATGCTTGGGGGAGGGGAGAATCACTTTGTCATAATGCAGGTGACATTTTGTCAAACGAGGCATCTCAGGTCATTCAGTTACAGCTCTGTGGGGCACCGATTCTGCATTCGATGAGCAGCCAGAAACCAAAGGGTGCTTCACCCATTTCCTGCAAACAGCATTGCAAAACAGTCTAATGGGCTTTAACTTTCTTGGAATACAGTTTAGCCCCTAGAAATCACAGCTGCAAATCTGTATGCTTACGGTCTCTGGATCCTGGTGATGGAGCTAAGTCATAAGTTCTTTTAAAATATCAAGTCTATGCTCTTGTAGAGCACCAGGACTTTAAGACAAGAAACAGCTTTTTGAAGTCTAAAGCTGCCTGTACCTTTGCCCTGTTGTGTATGCCAATTTAAAGTGAGAACTAAGATATCCTTCCCCCAATGCATCATAACGATACAGTGTTTACAGCTTTGTGAAGTGCGTGAATGGCATTTCTAGACAGTTTTATTTTTCCCCCCCTGACATTCATATGGTTTGGTTGTGTCAGACAGCAACCTCTTCTTGCAGCTTTTAATAGAAATAAGGCGAGCCAGAGTTGGTGCAGTCAGCTCAGCCAAGGGTTCGATTCACTCTTTCAAAAGCCATGCAACGCTGTGGTCTTAACACCCTGTTCCTGCTCTCAGGGATTCAGAGGAGAGCTAGATTCCTGAGCAGATTCATCCGAGTACATTTTCTACTCGCATCTTTCTATTTTAGGGTTCTGGGGGCAGGAACCCTGTCTGCTGGGCTAGCACTAAAACAGGCTAGTTGAGTAGGGCAAGGAACATGACCACGTGGAGACCCGGCCGTTGTCTGCACTTACACACTCAACTAGCAGTGAAGTTTGCCAGCAGGATACGTACCAGAGCCTTTAAAACTAAAACCAGAGGTGCTTTTTTTTTTCCAAAAACTTTCACAATAAAGTTTATTATCTTAATATCATTAAAAATACTATAAAATAATAAAATATTCTGCTTGGCAGAAAAATTATGCCAGGGTTTTAAAACCCCAGGTTTGTGCAAACAGTTTTTGTAAACATAGGAAGTCAAGTGTTCAAGTTCCATCCCAAAATACAGTAAATTGCTACAAAAATAAGTTTGCTCACTGTCAAACATGTTTAAAACCCCAGGAGACGGGATTTCTTGAGGCATCTCTCACACATCCCCATACAGTTAATGCTGTACTTATATCTGAAACGGGAAGGATTTCAGGTAGTCCTTTAAAACAGGATTGAGGGGGATCTGGTTTAAGTTGTCTCTCCCAAAAGTCTTCACGATGCTCTTCCGGCAGAGCTCCTGAAGGGGCTGCACGCGGACTTTGCGCAGGGGCGTAACCAGCACCTTCCGCGGGGAGCTTAGGTAATGTTCCAGCAGCTTAAAAAGACAGTCAAAGGTCTCCTTGCTGCCATCCAGGCTGAAACGCCCTGTCTGAAAGTTTATCCGGATGCTGGTGGGCCCAGTTGCAGTCTTAACACTGATGGCAAAGAAGCAGTTCTTCTGCATGCTGTCCCTGATGAGGAAGGTGCCCTCGGGCTCCGACTTGAGCTTCTCATGGGCGGCACTGACAGTCAGAGGCCCCCAGTAGAAGCCACAGGCATCCAGCAGACTGCTTGCTCGAGTGATGCTACTGAAATCCGCTTGCGAGCGGAACGTTCGGAAGTGTGTGTTGCTCTGTGCCTGCACAGCGCTGGGCCGGCCTGGGCCGTGGTAGCCTCGAGCCTGCAAACGGTCCCGCGCCGGAGGGTCGAGTAGACGTCTCGGGTCTGCTGCAACGGCATTATCTGCTGACACCTTGCTGTGCGCTACCATCCTACAGCCTAGGCCAGCGGATGCGGTCTTCCATAGCGTCAGCGGCTACGGCAGGGCAGCTTTCCAGCAGCTATTCTGAAACGCCAGAGAGAAGAGACACAACGTGAGATCCCTGGAGAAAAGCAGCTGCAGTCTCTGAATGGCCAAGTCTTCCATTCACATGCCTCGCACCCGTTATAAAGTAAGAAAATATTCATTTTCCAGTTTACACTGGGCAAACAGCTGCTCGCTTTCAGACAAGATTAGCAAGTCTATTGCTATGGCAAAGTCCAAAGCTCCAAAAATCTTTAGCAAGGATCCATAACAGCTGCAGAGGATAACATGGTTTCCCTGCTGTGAGCCCACAGAAGTTTACGAGGACCCAGCGTTAGTCAAGCGACAGGACCCTCTCAGTGAGAGGTGCTCTTGTGCACGCTCCAACCGATTCCCAAGATTTTAGAGAACAAAGCAACACGGTTTTTTACAAGCGAGTTACCAAGTTCTCTGCACCTCCCTCTTTCCCTTCCCCAGTCCCAGCTGAGATGGTGGAACTCGGACATCACCACTGCTTGGTGCATTATGTGAGAAAGAGAAAGCGGGTGAAGGAGACGTAAACTCTGCATCTGGGTATGTCTCTGGGTGGCTGGGGAAGAGGGTGAGGTGAATAGGTGCCGTTGTGCGACGGAGGTGTCACTTGGCAGGGCAGCCAGTTTACACATTAATCCTAAAGCGACTTTCCTCCCTCCTGTTAACCTGAGGCTCAGCCATAAAAGGCAGTTTCCCGTCCCCCCAGCTTTCCCTCGGGACAGCAGTGCTGCGGCCTTGCCAGCTGACACAAACCCACCTCCAGGAACCCTTCGAGCACTACTCCTCGGTCTCTTTTTCTGTATTACACGCACTTTAAGTGGCCTTGTCTAAATGGCTTCCTATCGATGCAGCTGTCGGCGCGAGGGACTGAACTCGTCCCTCGCGTTCCCTCAGAGGAACCGGCAGCGCTGCACGTGGCCCGCCTGCCTCCGCCGCGCCGGCCGCCCGGACCCCCGCACGCACGGGTTCCAGGACTCGGCCCCACGGTCCGGTACAGACCCGCAGCAGCCGCCTGTCGAGAAACACTGAAGCCTTCTCAGAAAGGAGCCCCTCGGCCACCTTACGGCTCAGGGTAGCGTGCTCGCAGGGCTCCGGAGAACGCCCGCCGCTGCGCTCCCGTCCCGGCCAGTCCCGCAGCCGATGGCGGGTTTCGCCTGGGTCGCGTCGCCCCCGGGGACAGCGCGGGGGCTGCGAAATCCTCCCGCCGGCGAGGAGCTTCCCGGCCGAAGGCAGCGCGGGGCTTGCTCCGACCGCCCGCTGTCCAGGTATCGAGCCAGGGCGGTCCCTTCCAGCCCCCAGGACCCGAGGGCAGGCCGGGGGGAGCGGCGGCGGGACGGGGGCGGCG